>Ga0316206_1002934_pt1 | contig 10380 bp, 7 predicted proteins | sample 6monthpyrite_MG_FD_204942 | JGI IMG/M metagenome (GOLD analysis project Ga0316206, IMG submission 204942) | Microbial mat bacterial communities from mineral coupon in-situ incubated in ocean water Damariscotta River, Maine, United States -... | ecosystem: Environmental > Aquatic > Marine >...
GTAATGAGAACTTTTTGAATATTCACCTTGCCTATAAGCAACGCGAAGGAAGTTGACGAAAAAAGAATCGCAATTAAAAAAATAAGGTGTTTTTGCATTTGACACGCTCCTAAAAGAGTTATGGTATTTTTAAAATAATTGTCCTATATCAAAATGAAATTGGCTACCGGCATCTTTAGCTGAGGGGTTAATCGGATAACCAAACTCAAACCTTAAAACGCCAATGGGTGAGAACCAACGAAAACCAAAACCATAATCCATATGCAGCTTAAATTTATCGTAATCGCCAGCGTAACCAGCATCCCAAAAAACTACCCATTTTAGGCCAGCTTCTCTTGCTAAGGGGTGCTCAAATTCTGCTGTTGCAAATGTATAATAAAGCCCACCCTTATTAAATGTTTTTGTCGTAGTTACGCCAGCTGAATTTGTCACATTTCCAGAGCCCTTTGGTCCAATGGCTTCGTACGCATAGCCTCTTAGGTTTCTTGCCCCACCTAAAGTAAATTTTTCTGTGCGCGGAATTCGATAACCGCCAACCCTATTTATTCGCCCTACATGATAGCGCGATCTAAACACCAAATCTCCATAAACTCTATGAAATAACCGCGTATCCAGCTCTGACTTTAGCCATTTTTTATCACCACCAAGACCTGCATATTCTGACGACACTGAAATATAATAACCTTTGGAGGCTTCAAATTTATTATTTCTTTTATCCCGCACCAAAGAGGCTTTAAAGGAAGAGGCGACACCGCTCTCTAACTCGTCGTCTATGGTCTGATCTTGAACGGCGCTAATTGATGTGTCTTCAAATTTATAGGTCCCAAAGAGTCGTGTGTAATCGAAAATAGGATAGCCGATACGAATATCAAAACCTTTTTTCTTATAATGAAACGACTCACTTCGTTCATTGCTCGTACTAAAAAGGTCTCCGCCAGCGGTCCACTTCGTATCGAAAAGATAAGGTTCAGTAAATCCAACATTATAAGTCTTATTGGTTTTTGCCAGAGATAAACTAAAAGATAAATTTTGCCCTAGCCCACGAAAGTTATTTTGTGCAATGGAAGCCTGTAAAAAACCTCCGGTGGCCGTGGAATACCCTGCACCGAGAGAAATCTGCCCGGTATTTCTCTCCTTAACACTGATCTCCACATCGAGAACATCGTCTTTTCCCTGTGGTGAAACGGTATTAAAAATAACACTACCTTGTTCGAAAAACCCTAATCGATTAACATTTTCTTTAGACCTGCGCAGTGCCGAGCCAGAAAATTTAACCCCCTCGCGAATCATTAGCTCTCGTCTAATAACCTTATCTCGAGTTTTAGAATTCCCCTTGACATAGATCTTACCAAAATAGGCAATTTTACCTTTTTCAAAAGAAAACTCTATATCGACCTTATTTTCTCCAGGCACCACTTGCAAGGTTCTCAACACATTCGCAAAGGCATAGCCTTCGTCTTGATACAATTCTGTTAAAAGTTGAATATCTTTTCTCAAGAGTTCTTCAGAATACGTACTATCCGTTTTGAGGGAAATTTTTTCATTTAAATCAGCTTCGGGAAATAAAATTTCCCCCTGATAAGAAATATTATTAACACTGAATTGAGGTCCTTCTACGACCTTAACGGTGATAAAAACCCATTTCCGATCCTCTGAAACAGTAATCTCTGGGCTCCCCACATTGACCTGCAGATAACCTTTGGTTTTATAAAAATATTTGAGTCTTTCGATATCGGTGCTAAAATTAAATTCTTTAAAATTGCCCGATCCGGACATCCAGGAAAAAAGGCTTTCCTCCTGGGTTTCCATAATATCTTTCAATTGCTTGTCGGCGAAGGCCCTATTCCCCAGAAATGTCACCTTCTTAACGCGTACTTTTTCAAACTCTTTAATTTTGTAAATAAGTTCTACCTGGTCATCGCTAATTTTTTGTAACTCGTAGCTAATGGCGGCCAGGTAAAAACCTTTTTCTTCGTAATATTTTTGCAAAGCGGTGACGTCATTTTTAACTGTATTAACATCTAAAATGGCAAATTCTTTTGTTTTTATCTGAGTGAGAATGTCATCCTTGTCGATCTCATCGTTACCATCGAAGGTGATCTTGGTGACGATCGGCTTTTCTTTTAAAATAAAAATGAGCTGATTCTTCCCTTTGACAATTTCATGGTGCGCCTCAGCTGATTCAAAATATTTGAGAGAATAAATTTTTTGCAAATCGCGCTTTAAGAGATAATTATCGAGGACCATCCCTTTTTTGGCACCAATTTTTTCTAAAATCGCCTCTGTTTCAACTTTCTTAGTCCCTTTAATAATAATTTCATCTATTTTGAATAGATCTTTTTTGGGCCCAATATCTTCAAGAGCAAAAGTTGCACTGCTTGCGACGGCCACAAAAAGCCAGAACACATAACAGAATATATTTTTTAGCATTAAGCGACGTTCATTATACATTTAATTTTTACCTAATCTTCATATAGCTGAGTAAAGAAATCTATCAATAATGGGACGAACTTACAAACATAAGTGCGCGACTACTTCATTAATTGCCCATCATTTAACGCAAAATGATTTTGAAATTGAGACGCGATATAATCGTCATGGGTTACTACCACGAGCGTGGAAGCATATTTTGCAGCCATTTCCTTCAATAACCCAACGACGATCTGAGAGTTTTTTGAATCCAAGCTCCCTGTAGGCTCATCGCACAAGATGAGTTTGGGGCGCAAACTAAGGGCACGAATGACATTTATTCTTTGTTGCTCCCCCCCCGATAATTCGTAAGGAAACTTTTTTAAACAATGCTCGACCCCAAGAATCTGCGCATTAGAAAGAGCAAATTTCTCAACTTCTAAAATATTGTGATTGCCAATTTTTGCCGGCAATAAAATATTGTCTAAACAATTCATGGAAGAGAGTAAAAAGTGAAATTGGAAAACAAAACCGACAAATTGATTTCTAAAATTGGCCAACTCATCGTCATTCATCGCATAGAGATTGAGCCCATCGATAAAAATATTGCCTGAAGTGGGCCGATCTAGCCCTCCCAATAAATAAAATAACGTCGATTTTCCCGAACCGGAAGGACCTCTAATGACATATTGCTTGCCCGCATCTAAGGAAAAGCTGATACCTTTTAAAACCTCAATTCCAGAAAAAGTTTTTTTAATATTTTCTATTTTCACCAATGCCATATTTTTTTAACCTCTATGAAAACTCTCTCCGCAAATTTGCTAAAAGTGATTTCTTCAAGCGTATTATCGCTAACCATGAAACTATAAACAGCCAGGCCAATGTTAGACCAAAAACGAGTGTATATTCTGTATACCCTAAAATAATATTGAGACGACCGAGATGATAAATATCTCCTGGTAGAAGAAAGAGAGAAAAGCTTTGTAACATATAATTAAAGATTTTCACCAGCAGAATAGAAAGTAAGCTACCCGCCGCCCAAATCGATAAAATAACCCAAAACCAAACCTTAATAAGCCTTTTCTGACTTAAACCTAAAGCCTTGTATAGAAAAAGCTCTTTTGCTTTTTTCTCATTAATAAAAATGACAAAGGCCAATACATTGAAAATAGATATCACGACAACCATTTGTAAAATAAGACCTATAATAAGCTTTTCAATTTCCACGACTTCTAACAGCGAAGCAAATTCGGCCCAATAAGGCCTAATCCTATACTCCTCTCCCAATTCTCTGTGCAAAAGAATTCTTAAATTTTTAACTCGCTTAGCATAAATGGGACTTTCTAAAGATGAGTTTTTACTTTTTGCATGGTTTAAATAAATTAAATTAATGCTATCATCGACTCCCAGTAAGGTTTGCAGTATAGGCAATTGCAAATAAACTAAACGTAAGTTTTTTTGATAAATTCCGTGGTCTATAATTTCCCCAACTTTAAATTCCTTAATTAACGGCAAACTAGAAAAACTTTGATTGCCCTTAGGCAAGGCCAGACTCAATAAATCCCCGCTCTTTAAATTGAGCTGTTTTGCCAACACCGTACCAATAGCAATTTCATCCCTCGCAATATTTAAATGCATGCCAGTTGTTTTATTAAATGACTCCAGTTCAATACCATTCACTTCAACACCCTTTGCCACTTCCCCCGCAGTTAAAAATCCTTGAGTTTTTATGGCCGGGCCGGTTTCACCAACATTGAGGCTACTAAAAATATTTTTTAAATTTTGGTCATACTTAAAGAAACCAGTATGCGAGAATAGGATGATATCCGCAGATGATTTTTTCAAACCACGCTTTAGAGTAATGCTAAATCCATCCATAATGCCGATGGTACAAAGGATCACCGCTATAGAGAAACCCAGACCAAATAAAACCCCTAAAGCAAATTTTAGAGAGACTTTATCTTTATAAATAAGTTTGCCAATAGATTTTAAAATATTAAACATTTAACTGTCTTGCTCAGGCTGAATTGACCACCTCAAAAAAGCATCCATAAAACCATCTAAATCTCCATCTAAAACTTTATCTGGAGCACCAATTTCATGATTTGTGCGGTGATCCTTAACCATTTTATAAGGGTGTAAAACATAAGAACGGATTTGCGAGCCCCAGCCAATTTCCTTTTTATTGGCTTCAATTTTATCTGATGCAGCTCGTTTTTTTGCCATTTCTAAATCATAGAGACGAGAGCGTAAGACTTTGGTGGCCTGCAATTTATTTTGCAATTGTGATCTTTCATTCTGGCAGGTTACCACAATTCCAGAGGGAAGATGGGTCATACGCACGGCGGAATCCGTGGTATTCACCGATTGTCCACCGGCACCACCAGAGCGATAGACATCAATTTTTAAATCTTTATCCAAAATTTCAATTTCAATACTATCGTCGACCTCGGGTGAAACAAAAATTGAAGCAAAGGATGTATGTCTTCTATTCGCCGAATCAAAAGGTGAAATTCTCACCAACCTATGAATTCCCGACTCTGATTTTAGCAATCCGTAGGCGTAACTTCCTTGAATCGACAAGGTGGCGGACTTCAAACCAGCAGATTCACCTGGCTGAGTATCCAAGGTGAGAATGGAAAATTTTTTAGACTCTGCCCAGCGGATAATCATCCGATAGAGCATATTCGCCCAATCGCAAGACTCAGTTCCCCCCGCCCCCGCGTTTATGGAAACAATGGCATTATTACCGTCGACTTCTCCAGACAGTAAAACTTTTTGCTCCGCTGCGGAAAAACTGCTTAAAAAGTTATCAAAAACGGTGAGTAACTCTCGCCCCGACTCCTCATCATTTTCATCTTCCGCGTATTCGAGTAATATTTCAAATTCGTCATTGAGATCTTTTAGCCCACGATAAAGATGCACTACATCCTGCAATAAAGATTTTTCTTTCTGTGTTCGAGAGGCAACTTCGGTGTCTTCCCAGAAACCTTCCAACGCCTCCATCTCAGTTATGGTTGCTAATCGAGCTTGCTTTTTATCAATTTCAAAGCGACCTCCGAAGTTGATCTAGTTTTTCACTGTATTCCTTCATCGCCGATTTTTTTTCACTAATTTCTATTTTAAGAGATTCTTGCATGAGACACCTTGATTGAGTTCAACTTATTATAAATGGACTTCACCAACTTGTCCTCATATGAAAACATGATGTCCTCTTCTTTTTGCGATATTTCGTGATCAAAACCTAATAAATGCAAGAACCCATGAATAAAAAGGTGAATGACCTCGTGGCGATAGGAGATGGCAAAATTCGCCGCCTGCCGCTCGGCAACTTCCCGACAAATATAGATATCTCCAAAAGCTATTGGCCCGGGAAGTAATGGGCCCCTTTGGCCTTTTCTCAATTCTTCGTGAACGGGAAACGATAAAACATCTGTCACCTTATCGATACCGCGATAATCCCTATTGAGGTTTTTAATTTTATTTGTACCACATAGCACTAAGCGCAATTCGACAAACTCAATGCGCAATTTATCTAAAGCAATGGGCCCCTTTGTAGAAAATAAAAATCGATCACATACTGAAATGACTTGCGCTAAGGCGCACAAGAGCTCTTTGGCCTCTTTTTTATATGTGAGCGTTTTTGTTCTCTTGCTATCTTCTATTGATAAAGAAAAGCGCGAAGTGTTAATCTGCATGGGTACCATTGTATTAATTTAGGAGATTTTATGGGCCATGTAAACTTTGAAAAACTATGTGTCGTCGTTGCGGCCCTGCGCGCACCTAAAACGGGATGCCCTTGGGATTTACAACAAACCCATCAAAGTCTGCTCAAGTATTTATTGGAAGAATGTTATGAATTTATCAACTCCGTTGCAGAAAAAAACCCAGAACATATGCAAGAAGAAATCGGCGACGTCCTACTGCAAGTTCTACTCCACTGCACTATTGCCGACGAAAAAAACCTTTTCAACCTAGAGTCCGTTGCAAAGTCTTTGACAGAAAAACTGATCAGACGCCATCCCCATGTTTTTGCAAAAAAGGATCAGAACATTTCACCAGCAGAGGTGGCGGAAAATTGGAAAAAAATTAAAGAAAAAGAAAAAGAAAAAGAAAAAGAAAAAGAAGATCACCTACCGGAGAATCTCATCAATCAAAACTTCTTAATTTTTCCCGCCCTTTTTTCCGCCAACAAAATTGGAGAAAAAACCAATGAAATCGGTTTTGATTGGGAAAACCCCCAACAAGTTGCCTATAAAGTAGAAGAAGAATGGCAAGAACTCAAAGAGGAAATGGTAAAAAGTAAAATTGATCGAAACAAAATTGAAGAAGAGCTTGGGGATTTTCTTTTTTCCTCAGCACAACTCGCCAGACATTTTGACCTAAACCCAGAGGAAACACTGAGAAAGGCCAATCAAAAGTTTATCAAAAGGTTCAACAAAATGGAGCAATTAATTAAACAAGACCAGCTAGACATTAAAACACTGAAGCAACAAGATATGGATCAATACTGGAATGAGACCAAACGACTTGAGAACGAATAATATGCAGTATTCACTAAAACCAGAATTAATCAAGCTTCATGCAAATTCACGATTGCATAATTGCCAGATTCCCATTATCGGTCTAACCGGCGGCATAGCTTCCGGCAAAACCACCGTCGCAAAACTCTTAGCAGACAAAAAATTTAAAATCATCAATGCCGACAAATTAATAAAAACAATCTATGCAGAAGCCCCCACCATTGCCTATGTAAGAAAAAATTGGCCAAGCAGCATAAGCAATGAGCAAATAGATTTTAAAATTTTACGAAAACTTTTTTTCAACGACTCGACGATACAAAAATCACTAGAAGATTTTCTCTACAAAAAAATGCCTGAAAAATTTCTTGCCCAAATAGCACCCACGGACCCCTTTGTTTTCTACGATGTGCCCTTGCTCTTTGAAAAGCAACTCAATCAATCTGTTGATTTTTCTGTCTGCGTCTACTGCAGCAAAGAAAATCAAATAACCAGACTTATTGAACGCGACCAAATCGGCACGGAACTGGCAAAAAGTATCATAGATAAACAACTCGATCTCTCTGAAAAAGCTCTAAAATCCGACTTTGTCATAGACAATAATTCAGATAGAGATGCACTCACTAAAAACTTAGAAAGTTTTATAAAAAATATATTTATGAAAACAACGACGAAACTGTCAATTTAACTTTCTTTTTTTAACGTCACCAGCATCGGCCCTGCCGTTATTTTACGAAAATTAAATTTTGCGGGCCATAATTTGTATTTTAATCAATTATGCCATGTGACTCAGTAGTCACCTGGTAGTTATAAAATCATTACTTTTTTACACACCCTCTAAATTCATAATGACTAACCACAGTCATCATAGTCCTTGAGCCTCTCAATCTAAACTTTCACCTGGAGGCAAACAAATGAAAAATGTAATTTACGCTCTATTTTTATCTAGTTTTATCTAGTTTTATCTAGTTTTATCTAGTTTTATCTAGTTTTATCTAGTTTTTTTGGTTTTTACAGTAATGCATCTACAAATGATGGACTCAGTAAGGCCCTTGCTAATGTAGAGAAAAACTGTCCTCAAGAGTATAAAATTTTTTCAGCTTTTCAAAGTGAAATAATTAAGCTTGGCCAAGATAGCACCCTTTCTTTTGATGAAACTGGTGTGTTTTTGTCGGCGATAGCTGGAAGTATGGCTTCACATGTAACGACGTCAGATGATGAAGACTTAGACCCAATTTTTTGTAGCCTTGTTTATGGGAGTAGAATTTCAGCAGTGAAGGAAGTTCTCAATAAATATTTGGCACAATAGTCCGATTATATAATAGATCATCCTCTTTATTAATTAGTAGAGTTTGGCAATCTATTCGCTTTACGCTGTAAGTAAAGTGATATTCATCGCCGCTCGCTCAGCTAGTTATTGTGCACGAGGATGGTCTATTCTTCTAACTTTTGATAGCGTCTACAAAGACTCTCAAAAAGGAAATCTTCTTTTCCTTCAAGAAAAAAAATCAATGATCTTTACACAAAGATTCTCGGCCGCTCCAACTCCGCAGCGCCTACCAGAGTCAAATCAGCTCTTGCCATACAAACAACAGTCCGCCTTAGCAAAAACAATTCATCAGCTCACACCCAACCCCAACAACCCCAACAACCCCAACAACCCCAACAACCCCAACAACCCCAACAACCCCAACAACCCCAACAACCCCAACAACCCCAACAACCCCAACAACCCCAACAACCCCAACAATGCCAGCAACGCCAGCAACGCCAGCAACCTGCAAATATAACTTTATTTTTTTATCGCCACCGCGCTAGCGCTTACAATTACCCACATTTTTTTTATTGCTAGTTTTTAAATCTGTTGCCTTGTCACAGAGTCAGCAATGAGAAAATTATTTTCCATTATCAAAAACAACGTTATAGTCGATTTCGTCTTTGAGTAAGCGATCCCCCACTTGCTCGGGAATCCACTCTATTTTTTTTAGCACTATATCCAATCACTGGAAGTCTCATCATTATGACCCTATCGACTATTTTTTTCTCAAGCCGGCTTTAAGACAACTAGAAATCAATAATTTAATTCGATCAGGGAAGTCGCAATGACCTTTCTTTCCCAACAATAGCAGTTCTAGTGGTGGGGCCTGTGATTTTGTTGCATACATATCTAAGAGATTAAAAATTATCCCAGATTTTTTATATCAATGGGAATTTCCTTTTGCTGGCACCGTTTCAGGATACCACTAGTCGGGTATTCTCTGCGCCATCCGAGTGCAGAGCGCTCACACAAGAGCGCCAGCGCAGCAATAGAGCGCCAGCGCAGCAAAAAGCGCCAGCGCAGCAAAAAGCGCCAGCGCAGCAAAGAGCGCCAGCGCAGCAAAAAGCGCCAGCGCAGCAAAAAGCGCCAGCACAGCAAAAAGCGCAGCAAAAAGCGCTAGCGCGCCCCCATCCCCGCCACGCCAAAAATCTTCACACCCTCCCGAAAGTTACAATTTCTGCATAACAGCAATGTGTTCTCAGCAGTACCGCGCCCACCGAGCGCCACCGGAATTCGATGCTCAAACTGCAAGGCAAAGGTCGAGCAACAATTTTCGCATTTGAAATTCGCCCGTGCCAACGCCCCTCGCCTAACATCAATAGGAAGTGTGCGGCGACTCTTAGAGGGATTTTTTTGTGGGTCGCCAGTTAAGGGCGGCCGCGCCTGCGGGTTGTTCGGGTTGTTCGGGTTGTTCGGGTTGTTCGGGTTGCTAGACTTGGTAGTTTGTTCGTTGAAAAGTTCGCGAGCAGGAATGCCCTCGTTGGATTTTCTGACGGTTGTCACAGGTTTTTGGGGCAGAATCTTTTGTTCTCGATCTTTTTTGTCCTGAGATTGTTTTGCTTGAGATTGTTTTGCCTGAGATTGTTTTGCTTGAGATTGTTTTGCCTGAGTTTGTTTTGCTTGAGATTGTTTTGCTTGAGTTTGTTTTGCTTGAGATTGTTTTGCTTGAGATTGTTTTGCTTGAGTTTGTTTTGCTTGAGATTGTTTTGCTTGAGTTTGTTTTGCTTGAGATTGTTTTGCCAGAGATTGCTTTGCTTGAGATTGCTTTGCTTGAGATTGCTTTGCTTGAGATTGTTTTGCTTGAGATTGTTTTGATTGAGATTGTTTTGCTTGAGTTTGTTTTGCTTGAGATTGTTTTGCCAGAGATTGATTTGCTTGAGATTGCTTTCGCTGACCCTTGCGACTTCCGTGTAACTTTATACCGAGCATTTTTGCCTTCTTTTTTTCCAACAGAGCGTCCGCCATCAGGTCGACGATTTCCGCAAGCTCAAGTTTTTGATGGGCGAACAGTCCCTGCAGCTGAGTGATTTTTTTCATGGTGAGCTTGGTTAGGGAAAGGTGCAGGCGCACCGACTGCCGACATTCATTATCGACTTTGGGTTTCTTAGGCTGCGGGGCAATCCCTTTTTCACT
>Ga0316206_1002935_pt1 | contig 10371 bp, 7 predicted proteins | sample 6monthpyrite_MG_FD_204942 | JGI IMG/M metagenome (GOLD analysis project Ga0316206, IMG submission 204942) | Microbial mat bacterial communities from mineral coupon in-situ incubated in ocean water Damariscotta River, Maine, United States -... | ecosystem: Environmental > Aquatic > Marine >...
GCGTACTGGATATAGGTGGTCATGTTGGTTATTTTTCCCTGCTGGCCGCAGCCATCACTGGCCCTACCGGTCAGGTGGTCACGTTTGAACCCGAAGCCGATAACTATCAACACCTGATTGAGAATATTAAACAAAACCAGTTCAGTAATATTCAGGTTATTCATAAAGCGGTTGGCGACAAGGAAGGTGAAGTCACTTTCTATATCAATGCAGACAATGATGGCGGTCATGCCCTCTGGGATATCTCCAAACATGAGTTCAATGAAAAAAGTCGTGAGCACATGGAAGAGCGAAAAATCCCGCAAACCACACTGGATATCGCCCTGAAAGGCTTTGAACTGGAACCACTGCGTTTAATTAAAATGGACGTTGAAGGCTGCGAATACAAAGTACTGCAAGGTGCACAGGAAACGCTGAAAAAATATAACTACCCGATTATCATACTTGAAATAAACCGTTTTGCGATGGAACACATGGATTGCTCGGAACAGGATATACGCAGCCTGATGAAGTCAATGGGCTACCTGACATACTACCCCGAAGAAACCCACCTGGTTGAACTCAAGGATGAAGAATATGCGAATCCCGGGTTTGTATTTAATCTGGTATTTGCGCAGCCGGGTACCCTGAACTGAATATGATTATCCAGGCACATAAAATTAAGCACATTCAAGATAAACCGCCTGCATACAGGCATGACGCCTGTAATTCCATTCTCAGCGCCAGTCACCCATCAAAATAAAAGGCGCCCAGTAATATGGATGACCTAATACACCCTCACCACGCTTGATAAATTTCAATTGTGCAAGTCGTAAGGCTTCGGACTTTCCGATATTCCTTTCATGATGGTATCGGTAAAATCGCCCCATCAGTTTTGCGGTACTGGAGTCTTCAACTTTCCAGAGCGATACCATCACTGATTTTGCACCCTGTATCTGAACCAGTGCCCCCAGGCTTTCCATTTCTCGTCCATCAGCAGTTTGCCCACCGCCCAGGCCTGTTTCACATGCAGAGAATGTAACCAGTGAAAAACGATCAAAACGCATGTTTTCGCGTGCGATATCACTCAGATATAGTGAGCTTTTATCTCCAAGGAATAACCTGGATGCATCGGGTCGACCTGGAACATATTCAAAATGACTTGCCAGATGCAAGACATTATAATTCTGCCTAAGACTTTGAAGCAGAAACTTACGGTTAAATTTCTCGTTCAGATACATTTCACCATTCAGGCCTGACTTTTCCGTAACAGCCTGTAACTCATCTGCTACATTGATCAGTGCCGGAAAATTCTCAACAGCCAACGAAAGCCCCATGGCAACAAGTTGCCATTGATTTCCCTTATCTGTATTAAATTCTTTTTTTACCGCCTCATTAAACAAGCTTAAACGATAATCCTGTATCAGATACCGTTTACCATCATAGAGTGCGGCAAAAGGAATGTAGCGCAAAACCCCGTCTGGGATTAACACCAGACTTTGTGTGTGCCTCTTTTTCAGCTCTGATCTCACCGGCTGTATCAGCAATTGATATAATTGGTGTAAATGCTTACGTAAACGCACGCGATCACTTTGGGGAGCGCGTAATAACTCACGTACTGCAAAGACCTGTTCGCGTAATTTTTTACCCTTTATTTTAATCTGCCATGCAATTGTTGGAGCATCTGCAGCACTCAGAATAATTGTCAGCTGTTCACGGGTATTAATATACTGAAGCGCAACGACATTTGATTGCGGCTGACTAACACTGGCCAGCCTTAAAGCTTTTTGCAGATTTAGCTCTATCGGTTTCTGGACGTTCATACCACCAGGTATTGCTTTTTGTTGTTTTATTTTCACTGGTGTTTGTTTCTGAAGATTTTTCAAGAAATCGATTATTGACTGACTAATTGCCGGCATTAATTTCATTTTAATTTCAACAATACGTTTACCCCCTGCAGCACTGATATTGTCAGCATCTTTCTGGTGTTTAAGTTTGTTCAACTCCTCAACCAGCTTTCTTTGCTGATGTTGCAACACTGTTAATCCTGCAAATAGTTTCTTTTCTGCCTCGGTAAAACTGATTTTCGTTGTACGTACATCCCGCTGCAGAGATCGTTGCAAACTGTTGTTCAACTCCTGCTCTTTCAGCATTTGCAATACAATCTGTGCCTCAGTCACACGACCTGAACCAACCAGCATATCAACCAATTGTTGATAAACAAAACGTTTGTCTTTTAAGAAACCGGACTGTAATTTCTTGTTCAAGAATACAACATTTTCCCGAAGCGTCTGAATATGATTAACGGACTGTTTTGCCCAGATAATGGCTGCCTCCCTATTACCAGTCTTTCGGGATAACAGTGCCATACCCTGCTTGATACTCCAAAGTAGTCGGTCCATGCCAGCATAATTCTGTCCTGCACTCGCAATTGCCCTGGAAAATAAAATATTTGCTTGCTGATATTCATGCAGCTTAAGATAATACCCACCCAGATTATTCAGAGAAACTATAATACCCGGATGACCTTGTGGAAAACGCTTTTTTTTAAGCTCAAATGAACTCTCTAATAGTGCTATTGCTTTGCTGTATTGCCCTAACTTCTCATATGTAAACCCAAGATTACCCATGATTGAAATAACGTTTGGATGAGATAACGACAAAGATGCCTGCATCATTTTATGGCTTTCTTGAAGCAACGGAAGCGCTTTTGAATATTTATGCATAACAAGTAGAGTTGTTGCCAGATTATTCATTGAAAGTGCAATACCAGGGTGACCAGGTGCAAAAACCTTTTTGCGAATATCAAGACTTCGCCTGACAAATAATAATGCTTGCCTGCTATTCCCCAAAGTACTATATAATTTGGCCAGATTACCCAAAATCGCAGCAACCTCCGGATGATTGCCACCTAACTTTTTTTCAGCCATTTCAAGGCTTTTTTTATATAAGCGAAATGCCTGATCATATTTCCCTATGTTACTGTAGAGAAGTGCAAGATTATTATTTACTGTGATTACGGCTAATGCCGTAGAGGGTAACGCTGCACTATAGATGGCTTGACTACGTAAATACAGATCCAATGCCTGCGTATAATTACCCTGATCCTTGTATATTCCGGCAAGTGTATTAAATGAAAATGCTATTTTGGGATGACCCATGGAATAGGTTTTTTTTCTGATTTCCAACGCGCGCAACGCCAGAGATAATGCCTTCTTATATTCTCCTTTTTCACGATATGTAATCGCAATATTGTTCAGGCTTGTTGCTATACTTTCATGCTCGTCTGGGTAATGTCGCACTAGCATGGATAGACTTTTTATCATATATGACAAAGCATCATCATACATGCCCATTCTATGATAGAGTGACCCAATATTATTACGGCTAATACTGATGTATTTATGTTTTTCAGGGAGCGTTTTTTTATATACTAACAAGCTCGCCTTATACAATGGCAACGCTTGCTTATATTGCCCCATATCCTGATATATACTGGCAACCACACCCATTGCTGCAGATATCTTCAATGGCTTGTCTGGATAATATTTTTTATACAACTGTACACTTTTTTTCGCCTGATCGAGCGCCAGCTTGTAATGTGCAAGTTTATTATTAACCTTGGCCTGCCTCCTTAAAGAATATGCGATTTTCCGGTGATCAGGCCTTTTTACTGATTGCTGTAATAACAACCCCCTCTTATAATAATACAATGCCTTATGATATCGATACGTTCGATAGTACAAATCACCTAGAGTATTGACACCCAAAACATAGTATATTGATTTTTTTCGTTGTTTTTGTGGAAAACTTTCAATTCCCTCAAGCAGCAAAGATTCAGCGTGTTTATCATGCCGTTTCCTTGATAACATAACACCACCCATTAACATGTATTTAGCTTTCTCGTATTGATTATGTTTATAGACATACCGGGAGATTTGCACAATACGATTTACACTTGGAATCAGCTCATCCTTAAACGCATATTTTTTCTCCATATAGAACGTCAGTCTTAATAATGGCAACAAGACCTGCTTACTATTGACCCCGTAATTGACTTCAGCTTTTTTTATCGCTGCACGTAGTTTCTGTTCAGTTGATAATGCTTTTGAAGCTTCCGTTAGAACGATGCCTTCTTCAGATGAAGCAATAGCAATATTCATCATAAAAATACATATAATAAATACACAAAAATAATACCCGGTATATTTTTGTATTCTCCTGATTGATATTGATAACTGCTTTTCCATAATATGTACTAATATTTTATTTTTTGATTAAGAATGTATCTTGCGGGATGTGAAAATGAAGAAAACTCTGGTTAATACAGACCTGAACTGACACAGAGGTTTCTTCAAACTTCCATCTGCATAACAAAAACTAGATGGATACTTTTTTGTATGGTCTAAAGCTACCGTTTCTGTGTTTACCCATATAATCATCCTCACCATCAAAATCGTCATCCCAGGAGGATAGTACAGGCTTACCTTTCTTGTTCAGAATAAATTTCACATCATACTTTCCATCATTATTTCTATCCATAGCCATTATCGTTTTTTTGGATGCGTCATCGTACTTGATAACAACAGTATCAGCTTTCCCATTGCAGCTTGAGTCATAAAATTTATATGTCGCCTTCTTTTTACTAACTTTTTTTAAAAACCTTATATTACATTTTGATGTTTGTCTTATGCGGGCGTTTGATTTTTTTTTCTGAGCTACAGGCTTTTTCTTCTTGCCTGAAAGAAAGTCACGTACATCTGTTACTGCAACGGCAAAATTAAGCCCGGCACTCGCCTTACCATAAATAAAACTGTTTACACCTATCAGGTTACCTTTATCTGACAACATCGGCCCACCTGAGTTACCCGGGTTTATTGCCCCATCAGTCTGTATAACCGTTGCTCGTGATCGCAAAAACTTGTAATTTGGGCGAATCGCGCTGACTGTGCCCTCGCTTAATGACATAAACAAACGTCTTGGATGACCAATAATAATAACCGACGACCCAGTGCGTACCTCGTTCATACGACCAATAGGCATTGTTGCAATGTCATACGGCATTGTCGTCAGTTTTAAAAGCGCAAGGTCTTTGGATGGGTCTGTCCTTACCACACGGGCCTTGAATAACTCTGGCTGCGTTCCTGGCTTACAGGAAGGAAAAATACCGACTACCACTTGTCTGCTACCCTTGACTACGTGAGCCGCCGTCAAAATATATCCCTTGATACTGACGATTGAACCTGTGCCAGTAGAAACACTGGCTTTACCACCTCTGCGAACCTTATGTGCGATAAAAACTACTGAGCGACATCGTGCAGCAAACAGTCGCTCGAGTTCCTGACCACCACTTCCGCGAGTAACTGCGGGTGGATTCATCTCTACACCCATTAGAGTTTTGCCTAAATCCGGGTCTGCAAGTGGGTCTGAAAATAATGCGCCTGATGGGAATGCCGCTGACATGCTATCGCTCACAGTCATTTGTGCTTCTGCTGGTACATCAAAACCAGAGGCTTGCACCATTGAGATGTGAGCCATCAAGATCCCTGAAAAAACAGTGGCCAGACAAAATATTTTATTATTCATGTTACTCTCCTTTTTTATTTCAACTAGAGATTTATTTCTTCCGCACTTTCAGGCGGTAATATTTTTTCTTACCTGGCTTGATTCCCAAACTGACTAACATTTCCCTGAGTGCGCTAGTGTCTTTTGCATGAGATACATCAATCACCACAGACCATACATTTTCATTAATCTGTACTACCATTACATCTGCACCTTGTTTTTGCAGATTGGTTTCCAGATTACTTATAAACACATTCGGGTCTTCTGCCATGAATGACATTTCAGCTTGACCACGCACTAGTCCGGGCATAAACAGGTCATCAGGATCAGAATCTATCATCAAAACAGATACTGCTACTATCAGCATAAGACTTGCAGCCATCGCGAATGGTTGTTGCCATCCAGAACCCATGAATTTCCTTCTGACCCTGCCAAACATTGACTGCAATCTGTCTTGCTCGCTTTCTGCCAGATTTTCTTCGGCCAGCAGATCACTCCATAACTGATAACAATCAGAATCACGTGCAACATATGTTTTCACTTCTTCTGCACGTTTACTGTCCAGCTTACCCATATGCCATGCCAGTATTTCCTGCAGGTCAGGCTTAACCCCAACCGGCTTCTCATTATCAGCAATCAATCCCAGAATCGCGCTCAGTCGTTCCACCTCTGCCTGTTCATCATTGCGCTTATTATGATCGTTACTCTGACTCATAATGCCACCTCGAAGACCGGATCAATATTGCTGTTCTACTACCATGACGAACAAAACCCCTGGTTTTTTTATAAAACAGTTTATTAAACATTTTCGATTACCTGCCTTAAACGCTGCACTACGTTTTTCAACAACTTACGTGCTTTTACATCGGGGAGTTTTAAAATTCTGGCTGCATGAGAGACTGAATGTCCATCGGTATAAATCAGCCGTAACAGTAAACGCTCATCATCATTGCTTATACAATGCTGCAGTGCTTGCAGAACATCTTTGATCGCATCTGAATAGCGGCGACCTGTATGCTTATTACCCAGTATGGTATTTATAATGGCTTCCATATCCATTTTATGAAGAATATCTTCAGGTATGTTTTCCACCATGCCTGCCGTTTTTGAGTCTATCTCGGTCTGATTCATATCCAGTGACACGGATTCCCTCCATGAACCGCAATCGACAACTACAGCACGTACCTCTCTGACCAGCTGGTCAACATACTCGCGTTTGTACTGGTACAGGCTTTCTACAATGGCATGAATGTCATTAAATGATCGCTGTTCCAGGCAGAGCAACTTGTAAATACGAACGTAGGCTGAACCCAGGCGTTTGATCAATGCGGGCGGACGAGGGTAACCATGCTTAAGTCGGAGATAATCTTCAAGGGTATTACGAAAGGCTGTTTTCAAATACGCGTTAACCGATTCCGGCACAGTCGCCACACTGGTGAGCTTGATAGCCAGTTCCTGGCGCACTTCTTCCATGGTCGCTTCAGCAATATCAGCAGAACGAGGTAGACGTTTATTAACGATATGTCTGAATCGGGCTGTCCAGTCGTTATTGTATATAACTTCCCATTCCTTCCAGTCCATGGTCACGACGTGCCCCTCCCTACATGTCTTTTTTTATTTATCCATTAAAACACTTTTATACCTCAATTTGTACCCCCTCATACTTTTCTAACTACGGACTTACTTTAACTTTTACCTGACATACAATGACCCAATGAAAAAAATACTATCCCCAGGTAGTGGCAACCAAATTTCAAGGGGTAGTATTTTCATCCTGGTATCTCTATAACATTCACTGCCGCTCAAATGTAAATGTTCTGTCCGGCAGCGTCGTAAGCTGATTCCTGTTTTTTTCAAGCTTTATAAATTTATTCGGACACTGAACACTTATAATATTATCCTTTACCGACCAACTCCCTTTACAATTAATGCCTCCACCATGAACTCTGGCACTCTTATCGGCGTTGAGCTCGAACCTTGGAGAATTTTCCCTAAGCATTTTTTCCTCTAGTCCCTTCATTTTTCCGGGGGGAATTCGACCTTTAGCAAATTTCATATCTACTGTAGTCGCTTTCCAGGTACCAACAAGATCATTTTCACCACTACACCCTGCAAGGAACAAAGTAATAAGGATGACGGTGGTTGTAAATAATTTCATGGAATTTTCTCCGTTATAAATTAATTATCAAGTTATTGTTTAGCATTCAAGCCATCTGCCATTTAATACTAATAAATCTCTAACTATCAGTCAGTAACCTGATTCAATAGAAGCAGCGCTACTTCTATGACGAACAAAGTCGGAAAATTTTCAAATTATTCCGCCATTTGTTAAAAATTTTTCCTTTTTTTAAAAATACGATTCTTTTGTCCGTCATGTAAGCATGACATCTGATATTGTATTTCAGGTATGTCCTTGAAAAAAGTGGTCCAGGAGAACAATGATGCGTTTAATATACGCTGTAATAGTAATACTTGGCTTAAATACCCAAGCAATAAGCGAAGTCAACAAAACTGATTTAACACCTTATCAAATTCTGAAAATAGAATCGTATGCTAAAAAGGGGGTGGCAGATGCTCAGTATTTACTGGCAAGCATGTATATGAATGGACAGGGAATAAGACGGGATTTACATAAGGCATTTAAATGGTTTAAAAAAGCTGCATTACAAGGTCATATGTCTGCTCAGTATAATATTGGTGTGATGTTTGATAATGGCATGAGTGTTAAGGAGAATAATAAAGAAGCTGTCAAGTGGTATAAGGCAGCAGCAAGCAAAGGTTTCGCTCAAGCCCAGTATAATTTAGGTATAATGTATTTTAATGGTGAGGGTATACAAGAAAATATAATTCATGCCTATAAATGGTTCATAATAGCCGCCAACGCTGGTAATCAACATGCGCGTAATGGGCTTGAAGTTCTCAAGAAAAATATGACACGAAAACAAATAAACAAAGCTGAAGTATTGGCAAAGAAACGGGATCCTATACTCAGTAATTAAATACTTTTATGATACATCAACATATAGTACAGGAGGAATATCCAGTTATATACAATAGTAGCCTACCCCCCCATTATTAATGTTACAAACTTAGCCTGTCGCATATATTTCCATTCAAAGTGAATAAAACCTACACCTGGCAATTATGAACACATCTACCGCGACTTTTTAGTATCTTCATAGGACGACCTGATTTTCCTTATATTTTTCTTCGCTATAGTAATTATATATTCCAACACACTTTTAAAACGTAGTAAAAAATTATCACGTACATCTAATTATCACTTTAATGTCATAAAATTGTCATCAGGTTTCACTAACTTTGGCTGCAAGACTACTGATCAGGAGTGAAACTTCTCATGACAATTAACGCAAACAAACTGAGTACAAACCAACCACTGTATAAACGTCAATCACTGGCCGTTAGAATCGCTACCACTGAACAGGATATTGAACAATGTCTTCGCCTGAGATATCAGGTATTTGGCATCGAGATGGGCGCTAAACTAGATACGCCTAAACCCGGACTGGATATAGATTACTTTGATCAATATGCGATGCATCTCATGGTTTTACATGAAGTAACAGGTGAAGTCATTGCGACGACACGTCTCATGAATAGCACTCAAGCCGCAGCTGCGGGAGCATTTTATTCAGAAACAGAATTTGATATGGAAACTATCCTGGAACTCAAGGCCAAGTTTCTGGAAATCGGCCGCACATGTATTGCAGAAAGCTATCGTAATGGCGCTGCACTTAGTCTGCTCTGGCGAGGCATTGTCAGACTGGCAGTGATAGAAGAAATAGATTTTCTGATAGGCTGCGCCAGTATTCCATTAAATAATTCCACGGCATATGCACACTCAATTATGCGTTACCTCAAAAAGCATGCATATACACCTGAGGTGTTAAGGGTTTACCCCAGACAAGACTTGCCTGAAAACATCAACAATGAAACAACCGACGTTATTTTACCTACGCTATTAAAAGGCTACCTGAAACTTGGAGCAAAAGTATGTGGTGAAGCCTGTTATGACAAGGATTTTCATGTGGCAGATGTACTGATATTGCTTCATCGAAAACAACTGGAAAAACGCTTTAAACGTCATATGATTGCATAAAATAAATACCTGAGCGACTATCGCATTCCTCGTGACTTTTAATATCTTTATGCGCTGCAAAACAAGGTCATGAAACCGGTATAACCATAACAGGATCATCTGGTGCACGGATGCGGCAGCCGAGCAGCCACGGATGGCAACTCTTTTGCGCGTCCAGTTCAGGTTATCCCGGTTTTATGGCTGAAAAATAAATAAAAAACTCAAAAAAAAGCTATTTGTTTTAACGCATGCCACGTGATTTTTTAATATCTTCATAAGCCGCTCGAATTTCCTGAGTTTTTTCTTTAGCCAGCGTAATCATTTCTTCCGGTAAGCCTTTGGATACCAGTTTATCCGGGTGATGCTGACTCATCAGGCGACGATAGGCTTTCTTTACTTCAGCATCGGTTGCTGATTTATCAATACCGACAACAGCATAGGCATCATCCAGCGTAACCGTTCGCTGGCCCTGTGAACTGCCTGCATAATGTTGCTGCCCATGAACCATTGACAATAATCGATCAAAAAACTTGCGTGGGTAATGTAAATGATCGCTTACCTGATAGAGTATTTTCTTTTCATCCGCATGTAACACACCATCTGCCATCGCGGTGGCGATCATAATTTCAAGGAACATTTGTACCAGATTGGTTCTGCGTGCACACTCTACACGAAACTGTTCCAGTACATCTTCAAACGGAAAGTCATCTTGCTTGCCTTGATTAAAT
>Ga0316206_1002937_pt1 | contig 10350 bp, 8 predicted proteins | sample 6monthpyrite_MG_FD_204942 | JGI IMG/M metagenome (GOLD analysis project Ga0316206, IMG submission 204942) | Microbial mat bacterial communities from mineral coupon in-situ incubated in ocean water Damariscotta River, Maine, United States -... | ecosystem: Environmental > Aquatic > Marine >...
TCATGATAGTGCTGCCTGTTTGCTTCAAGATGGTGTAATCATTTCTGCCGTCCAGGAAGAAAGGTTTACTCGAAAAAAACACGATCCTTCATTTCCATCTAATTCTATTGAGTATTGTCTTAAGAAAGCTGAAATCACGTTAGCTGATGTTAATTTTATTGTATTTTATGATAAGCCTTTACTTAAATTTGAAAGGTTGTTAGAGACTTATTTGGCTTATGTTCCTCATGGTTTTAAGTCTTTTGTTACTGCGATGCCTGTCTGGCTGAAAGAAAAACTTTTTCTGAAAAGAGGTTTAAAAAAAGAACTTTCGAAAATATCAGGCCTAACTGAAAAAAACTTACCCCATTTGTTATTTACAGAGCATCACCAGTCACATGCATCATCTGCATTTTTCCCTAGTCCTTTTGATAAGGCCATCGTATTGTGTCTGGATGGTGTAGGTGAGTGGGCTACAAGCTCAGTATGGATAGGTGATAATAATAAATTAACACCACAGTGGGAGATAAATTTCCCTCATTCATTGGGATTGCTATATTCAGCATTTACATATTATGCAGGATTTAAGGTCAACTCAGGTGAATATAAATTAATGGGGTTGGCTCCATATGGTGAGCCCAACTATGTTGATCTGATTATGAACAACCTGATAGACGTAAAAGATGACGGAAGCTTTAGACTTGAAATGAGTTATTTTGACTTTGCCACTGGCCTTACAATGACGAATAATAAGTTTAATAAATTATTTGGTGGTAAGCCTCGAATTACTGAATCAGAGATTACAAAAAAAGAAATGGATTTAGCCTGTTCTATTCAGGTAGTAACTGAAACGATTGTTTTACGAATTGCGTTAACAGCAAAAAATGAATTGGGGATTGATTATTTATGTCTTGCTGGTGGCGTAGCATTAAATTGTGTCTCTAATGGCCGTCTTTTAAGTGAAGGTGTTTTTAAAGATATTTGGATTCAGCCTGCAGCAGGTGATGCGGGAGGGGCGATTGGTGCCGCATATTCAGTATGGCATGAATATCTTGATAGCCCGCGCGAAGTATCGGCCAATGATTTAATGCAAGGTGCATACTTGGGTCCATCTTATACTAACACTCAAATAATTGATTTTCTGGATTCGAAAAACATTAAATATGAATACCTATGTGATGCAGAGTTAATGCAAAGGCTTGCTAAACTATTAGATAGTGAGCATGTTGTTGGCTGGTTTCAAGGTAGAATGGAGTTTGGCCCAAGAGCTTTAGGCAACAGGTCAATTATAGGTGACCCGCGTTCAAAAAAAATGCAATCTGTAATGAATTTGAAAATAAAATATCGTGAATCTTTTCGTCCCTTTGCTCCTTCAGTAAAATCAGAAAATGTTTCTGAATGGTTTACGATTTATAAATCTAGCCCATATATGTTGTTTGTTGCACATGTAAAAGAAAGTAAACGACAGAAAGTCACATCTGAGGATATGAATTTATTTGGTATTAATAAACTGAAGGCGGCCAGATCTCAAATACCCGCAGTAACACATGTTGATTATTCTGCAAGGATACAAACAGTTCATTCTGACACAAATCCAAGGTATTATAGCTTGCTAAGCGCCTTTGAAAACGAGACAGGTTGCCCGATTCTAGTTAATACGTCATTTAACGTCAGAGGAGAGCCGATAGTTAACACCCCGGAAGATGCTTATTATTGTTTTATGCATACTGATATAGATTATCTTGTGATGGAAAATATTTTTCTTGATAAACAACGTCAGCCTGATTGGCAGGTAATGGATGAAATTCCAAAAACGTTACAATTGGACTAGTAAAATATGAGTGTAGAAATCCATGATGTCGATGATGTAACGCTGTGCAAATTTTGTTATGTTATGAGTGTTTTTGTTGTGACGTTTTTTGGTTTGGTAGTGCCGTTGTTTAGTAATAGTATGTTTCCACTTTGGCCTTGGTTGTTTTTCTTGTTTGTAGTATTTATAGGTCGAGTCAAACCAGTTATGATCCGTCCATTTTATTTAATTTGGATGGAATTAGGCTTAGCACTCGGATGGCTTAATACTCGAGTGATACTTGCAATTGTATTTTATACATTGATTTTTCCTTTAGGTATTTTAGCTATAGTATTTAGAAAAAATATCATGATAAAAAAGGTGGAAAAGAAGATCATAACGTACCGCCTTAAAAAGGAAGTCAGAGATAAAACTCATATGGAGAGACCTTTTTAATGATGGAATTATTGAAGGACTTGGTTGCTTTTATGCGTATGCGTAAAAAATTCTGGTTGTTACCAATTATTATAGTGATGCTGCTACTGGGCGGGCTTTTGGTTTTAACTCAAGGATCAGCAGTTGCCCCTTTCATTTATACGTTATTCTAGAATTTATTGTATAATTATAAGTAACTTACGCATATTCTTTGATACAGTTGATTACATATGCGAGAATGCAGGTTCGGTATGTTATGTGTTTAATGGCATACTTTTTATAGTTAAGTGTCTGTATACTAGGAAGATGTTGTGAATAAAGCTATTTCATATTTGGAGGCTCTATCTACTAAGGTAAAGCAATTTGTTCTGGTTATTGTTGATCTGATGATTATAGAATTGTCTTTATGGCTTTCATTTCAGTTGCAGCATAATTTTTCACTCAAAATCCACAGCTCATTCTTTCTTATTTTTTTGATTCTACCGGTAGTAACAATTTACGTTTTTATCCGTCTTGGATTATATCGAGCTGTGATGCGGTATGTTGGGCAAAAAGCATTAGGCCAGGTAATTAAAGGTGTAGCTGTTTCTGTCATTACATTATTTGCTTTAGGTCGAATATACAAGCCTGAGGATTTTTCAGATTCGCAGCTGATTATCTATGGTGCGCTTGCATTGTCTTTAATTGGGAGTGTGCGTTTTATTATTCGGCGTTTGATCGATGGCTCACAAGCTAACGGCAAAGGTAAGCGGGTAGTAATATATGGTGCCGGCTCTGCAGGTAGACAGTTGTTGAGAATGTTACAGGCAGGTCACGAATATCATCCTGTTTTATTTTTGGATAGCAGTAAAAGACTGCAACGTAGGGAAGTTGATGGTGTAATGGTAATGGATCACCGGAGCGATACCTTAGTGAAAAACCTGGATGCACGTGGTGTTGAAGAAATATTTCTGGCAATTCCTTCAGCAAGCATTAACAGGCGAAGGCAAATTTTAAAATCATTAGAGCCGTTACCATATCATGTAAGATCAGTACCTGGCATTGAAGACATATTGTCTGGCACAAGAATTGATCAGTTACAGGAAATTTGTATAGAAGACCTGTTAGGTAGAGACCCGGTTCCACCTATACCCAAACTCATGAATAAGTGCATTAAAAATAAAGTGGTGATGGTGACAGGAGCAGGTGGCTCGATTGGCTCAGAGTTATGTCGTCAGATTATCAATCAGAATCCAAAGACAATATTGTTAATTGAGCAGTCTGAGTATTTACTTTATAAGATCGACCGTGAATTTAGTTATCTGGCAAACCGTGCTGATATAAATGTGCAAGTTTTACCTATATTAGCGGATGTTTGCAATGAGCAGCAGCTAGGATATTACTTAAGTGAATTTTCAGTTGATACTATATATCATGCTGCAGCGTATAAACATGTGCCTATGGTAGAACATAATATAGTTGCGGGCATTGAGAATAACATTATAGGAACATATACCATGGCAATGTTAGCCATGTCGGCTAATGTTAAGAATTTTGTTCTTATTTCAACAGATAAAGCGGTAAGGCCAACTAATGTAATGGGTGCCTCTAAGCGATTTTCTGAGATTGTGTTGCAAGGTCTTGCTAAATTAGAGCCAAGTACCAATTTTTGTATGGTCAGGTTTGGTAATGTACTGGGGTCATCTGGCTCTGTGGTGCCGTTATTTCGAGAGCAAATTAATAACGGGGGGCCTGTAACCGTGACGCATGATGAGATTACGCGTTATTTTATGACGATTCCTGAAGCTGCACAATTGGTGATTCAGGCCGGTTCTATGTCCAGCGGTGGAGATGTGTTTGTTCTGGATATGGGTAAGCCGGTTAAAATAGTTGAGCTAGCAAAGTCTATGATTCATTTAATGGGTTGCCAAATCAAAGATGATGAGCATGTAGAGGGTGACATAGAAATAAAGGTTGTGGGACTCAGGCCGGGTGAAAAGCTCTATGAAGAATTATTGATCGGTGAGAATGTAACGGGTACACGTCACCCGAAAGTAATGAGGGCTGAAGAAGAATCGCTGTCATATGATGATGTAAATAGAAACATTAACTTATTAAAGTCATATATAAAAGAGCATAATGTTATTGCAATACGTGACCTTTTATTAAATACAGTAAATGGCTATTTGCCAGATAAAAATATTGTTGATTATGGCTATATTAAAAAGCAAACAAGTAAAGCAGTGAACTTATCATCAGACGGTAGTTTTCATTAACATAAAATCTCAGGTACGTTATGTCTAATAAAATAGCTTTAATCACTGGTATTACTGGTCAGGATGGCTCATATTTGGCTGAGTTTCTGCTGAGTAAGGGTTATGTAGTTCATGGCATTAAGCGCCGCGCGTCTTCATTTAACACAGACCGCATCGATCATTTGTATCAGGATCCGCATGTGGATAATCGTAAATTTATTCTTCACTATGGTGATCTGACTGATTCAAGTAGTCTGATTCGTATTATTCAGGACGTACGTCCCGATGAAATTTATAATCTGGCCGCGCAGAGTCATGTAGCGGTTTCTTTTGAAACACCTGAAGATACAGCTGATTCGGTGGGTATGGGTGCCTTGCGCATACTCGAGGCAATTCGTATATCCGGGCTTGCGGATAAAACAAAATATTACCAGGCTTCGACTTCAGAGTTATTTGGTAAAGTGCAGGAAATCCCGCAGAAAGAAACAACCCCGTTTTACCCACGGTCACCTTATGCAGTAGCAAAGCTTTATGCTTACTGGATTGTTGTTAATTATCGTGAGGCGTACGGTATTTATGCCTGTAATGGAATTCTGTTTAATCACGAATCACCTGTACGCGGTGAAACCTTTGTTACGCGTAAAATAACACGTGCAATGGCCAGGATAAAACTGGGTCTGCAGGATTGTTTATATCTCGGAAATATGGATGCCAAACGTGATTGGGGCCATGCAAAAGATTATGTTGAGATGCAATGGTTGATGCTACAACAGGATGAGCCAGATGACTTTGTCATTGCCACAGGTGTGCAGTATTCTGTGCGTGATTTTGTGAATGCTGCAGCCAAAGAGTTAGGCATGGAAGTACGATGGGAAGGCAGTGGGGTAGATGAGAAAGGATATGATAGCAATGGTAACTGTATTGTAGCTGTTGACCCCCGTTATTTCAGGCCGACTGAAGTTGAAACCTTGCTGGGTGATCCGACAAAGGCAAAAGAGAAGTTGGGATGGACGCCTAAAATTACATTTGATGAACTAGTCGCTGAAATGGTTCGTGAAGATCTGAAAGATGCCGAACGTGATGAGTTATGTAAGCGGGAAGGTTTCAAAACATATAATTACCATGAATAAAACTGACAAGGTTTATATCGCCGGCCATCGGGGTATGGTGGGTGGTGCCATTAAACGTCTATTAGAACAGCGTGGGTTTGATAATGTCATTACCCGAACCCGATCTGAGCTGGACTTGAATAACCAGCAAGCGGTTAATGACTTTTTTGTTGCAGAAAAACCTGATTATGTTTTTTTGGCAGCGGCAAAGGTCGGCGGTATTCATGCCAATGATACGTATCCTGCCGATTTTATTCGTGAGAACCTTCAAATCCAGACGAATGTGATTGATTCGGCCTATCGAAATGCATGTAAAAAATTACTGTTTCTGGGTTCCACGTGTATCTATCCAAAAATGGCACCCCAACCTATCAAAGAAGAATATTTGCTAACAGGGCCATTGGAGCCAACAAATGAATGGTATGCGATAGCCAAGATCGCGGGTTTAAAAATGTGTGCGGCGTATCGGCGACAATATAATTTTGATGCGATTTCGGTTATGCCTACCAATTTGTATGGTCCGGGTGATAACTTCGGATTAGAAAACTCACATGTTTTACCTGCGTTAATGCGACGTTTTCATGATGCAAAAACTAATGGTGATAAGGACGTAACGGTTTGGGGTACGGGTTCACCTAAAAGAGACTTCCTGCATGTCGATGATATGGCCAATGCAGTATTATATTTGATGGAACATTATTCTGATGAAGAAGCCGTTAACATTGGCGTAGGTGAAGATATTTCCATTGGTGATGTTGCCAGGATGATGAAAAGTGTTGTTGGTTTTTCAGGTGAGCTTAATTTTGACACCAGCAAACCAGATGGTACGCCAAGGAAATTACTTGATGTGACAAAACTCCATAATCTCGGTTGGCAGGCCAGTGTTCAGCTTGAAGAGGGGTTGCAAGATACGTATAAATGGTTTTTGGAGCATCAGGATAATTTCAGGGATGTTTGAAAATAGATTTTTCCTGGCTTGTAATTAAAATTATATTTGTAACTAATAACAGTGAAGCCGGGATGAATAAATCCAATATTAATGACCTGATGAAACGAACCGGGGTTGGTTTTGGCACCAGTGGTGCCCGAGGCCTGGTGGAGGCGATGACTGATGAGGTTTGTTATCTCTATACAGTCGCGTTTCTTCAATATCTGCATGCAGATGGTCAGATTTCGCAGGGATGTGAGGTGGCCATTGCCGGTGATTTACGTCCCAGCACGCCCGGCATTCTTGCTGCTGTAATCTGCGCTGTCGAGTCGTTAGGTTATCAGCCACTTTTCTGTGGCACTATACCTTCCCCCGCAGTGGCCTTGCTGGGTCTTGAGCGGAAAATACCTTCTATTATGGTGACAGGTAGTCACATTCCGGATGATCGTAATGGCATTAAGTTTAATAAACCTGCCGGTGAGATACTCAAGCCGGACGAAGAAGGTATTCGCAAGCAGTGTGTGATTGTTCCTGAAGGTCTGTTTGATGAACAGGGGTGTTTCTTAAAACCGGTCTCTTTACCTGTGGTTGATCCGGTAGGTCGTCGTCATTACCTTGATCGTTATTGTCAGTTGTTTCCTGCAGATATTTTTGCAGGTTGCCGGGTGGGCGTATATCAACATTCGAGCGTGGCACGTGAACTGATGGTTGAGGTGCTGGAGGCATCAGGTGCCGAGGTTATCTGTCTGGGGCATTCTGATCAGTTTATTCCGGTCGATACCGAGGCGATACGTGCAGAGGATATTAAACTGGCTCGGCAGTGGGTGGCTGAGTATAAGTTAGATGTGCTGGTTTCTACCGATGGTGATGGCGATCGCCCTCTGGTGAGTGACGAGCAGGGTGAATGGTTACGGGGTGATGTTGCGGGTATGTTGACAGCACGTTATCTTAAAGCGAGCCATGTGGTCACACCGGTTAGCAGTAATGGTGTGGTGGAACGTTGTGGCTGGTTTGATCAGGTCAGCCGTACCCGGATTGGTTCTCCTTATGTGATAGAGGCGATGCAGCAAGCGATGCTGGAGCATGCTACGGCGGTTGTCGGTTATGAGGCTAACGGCGGTTTTTTACAGGCGTCACCACTTGAACTTTTTGGTTCAACACTTTCACCATTGCCGACGCGTGATGCGATGATTGTTATTCTGGCGATTATTGCGATGAGTCGTGAACAGGGTATTGGGATATCAACATTGCTTGCACAGTTACCAGAGCGCTATACGTATAGTGACAGGATCAAGTCATTCCCGCAGACACTGAGCAATGAAAAAATCAGTCAGTTGGCATCAGGAGATTTTGAGCAGGATGCAGCCGGGTTTGACCGCTTGTTTGACAGTGAATTTGGCAAGGTGACCTCGATTGATTATACCGATGGTGTCCGTTTTAGTTTTGACAGTGATGAAGTGGTTCATTTACGCCCTTCCGGGAACGCACCTGAACTTCGCTGTTATACCGAAGCAGATAGTGTGGCGCGTGCAGTTGAGATGAATGGCGTGTGTCTGGCTGTGATGAATGAGTGGAGAAAGTAATACTCCGGTACAGTCACAGAACACTGGAAGCAAAAAAGGCTTCTTGTTTTTTAAATATTTAAGTTGGTTATTATTCGTCTCTTTCTAGCTTGCGACGTTCTATAACACCGCGTTCGCTCAGGAAATTCACAATCTGCTCGGCGCATTCATCTAATGTATCTTCTCCTGTTCGAGTCAGTATTTCCGGTTTTTGTGGTTCTTCATAAGGAGAGGAAATGCCGGTAAAGTCTTTTATCAGGCCTTCGCGGGCTTTTTTGTAGAGGCCTTTTACATCACGTTTTTCACAAACGGTCAGGTCTGTTTTACAAAATATTTCGACGAATTCGCCATGAGGCATCATGCTTCTGACCAGTTCCCGATCAGACCTGAATGGCGAGATAAATGCAGTGAGCACAATCACACCCGATTCCATCATTAATTTTGCGACATTGCCGATGCGACGTATGTTTTCCTTGCGGTCTTCATCTGAAAAACCAAGGTCACCACACAGACCGTGGCGTACATTGTCACCATCAAGTACATAGGTGGAGCAGCCCATCTGATGTAGTCTTTCTTCAGTGGCATGTGCGAGGGTTGATTTACCTGAGCCTGACAGGCCTGTGAACCAGAGAACGACACTTTTATGTTTGTGCATTTCCTCGCGGCGTTCACGGGTAACAGTGGCATGATGCCAGACGACGTTGCTGCTTTGGGTATCTTTATTTGTCATGGTGTAATTTCATAATTGTATTGGGTTTTGTATGTCTGTTAGGGTAGCATTGAATTGGTTTTAAATACAAATTATGGTGAGGTTATTATTTTAAGATTTCAACGTAACTGGTTATTTTGTGGGAGCGGTTTTAACCGCGAATCTATTTCTTTCGCGGTTAAAACCGCTCCCACACTAGCTTTTTTTTGTTCCCTCTCCCCTTGGGGGAGAGGGTTAGGGTGAGGGGTAAAACATAAATGTCCAGAATAGATGTATTCAATGGTGACGCCGACGGTATCTGTGCATTGCATCAATTACGCTTGCACTCACCGTGCGACAGCCAGTTGGTGACGGGTGTTAAAAGAGACATCAATCTGCTGCGCAAGGTTAAGGCTGTCGCAGCTGACCAGGTGACGGTTCTGGATATATCTCTGGATAAAAATCGTGAAGGGCTATTAAATTTATTGAGCCAGCAGGTACAGGTTCAGTATTTTGATCATCATTTTGCAGGTGATATTCCTGATGACCCATACCTGGATGCTCATATCAATACCGCAGCTGATGTTTGTACCGGTTTACTGGTTAATGGTTATCTTAAAGGGGCATTTTTACCCTGGGCGGTGACTGCGGCTTTTGGCGATAATTTATTTGATAGCGCAAGGTTGGCAGCGGCGTCATTAAATTTATCAGAACCCCAGCTTGAGTTATTAAAAGAGTTGGGTACGCTGATAAATTATAATGGTTATGGTGCGAGTCTGGATGACCTGTATTTTGAACCCGATCAGTTGTATCTGAAAATAAAGCCCTATCGTGATCCTTTTGCTTTTATTCATGAGTCAGATGCGTTCAATGTTTTACAACAAGGTTATGCTGCCGATATGGCGCAGGCCATCCATGTAAAGGCAGAGGTCGAGCAGGATGCTTTTGCTGTTTATGTACTGCCAGACGAAAAATGGTCGAGACGGGTGAGTGGTGTTTATGCGAATGATCTTGCACAACAGACACCTTCAAGAGCACATGCCATATTATCTGCTCAATCGGATGGCAGTTTTGTTGTTAGTGTGCGTGCGCCACTGGCAAATCGTGAAGGAGCAGATGAGGTCTGTCGACAGTTTGAAACCGGGGGTGGCCGCAAGGCGGCGGCGGGTATTAATTCATTGCAACCGGCAGATTATGACCGGTTTGTAACGGTTATGAGTGAAGTGTTTTAGTTGATCATAACCCCATCTAGGAGCGGTTTTAACCGCGAAAGATAGATATTCGCGGTTAAAACCGCTCCTACATAGTATGTTGTTATTAAGGATCAGGGGGTAGTTTGCTGAAGTGTGACTATTCTTCCTGTTTTTTCAGCCCCTGGCTGTCCCGGAAATTCGTTTCAAAATCTTTCAGGCCTTGTTGTACCAGTTCATAAGTACGATCCACATTGCTGGCGATATCACCTTGTAGTACTTGCAAGCTGGCGAGGATATCGCGCGCTTCATTAAAGCCCTGTTCAATACCACCTCGTATAATATCCATGAAATGAGTGAAGTTGCCTTCAAGGGATTTATCTTCATTGGCATTCAGGAACCGGCCGAACAACCCGGTTGAACCACTAACGATGCG
>Ga0316206_1002938_pt1 | contig 10349 bp, 12 predicted proteins | sample 6monthpyrite_MG_FD_204942 | JGI IMG/M metagenome (GOLD analysis project Ga0316206, IMG submission 204942) | Microbial mat bacterial communities from mineral coupon in-situ incubated in ocean water Damariscotta River, Maine, United States -... | ecosystem: Environmental > Aquatic > Marine >...
GAACAAGTCCAGATCCGAGCGCGCAATGCGTATTGAGAGCGGGCCTTTGAAATTGATCCAGACGGATTTTTTGCTATGCCCAATGCGGCCCACTTTGCCTTCGACAAAATGGAATCCTTTACTATTGGGTGGCAGGTGCTCTGCCTGTGTGATGGTGTTGCCCCACAAACCCAGTTTGAGCTTGCGTGCTTCAAATTCAGCTTTTTTATAGCAGTCTTGTGACCATAAGTTGGGAGGAATGGCAATGCGGTAAGCCAGTCCCGTTTTTAATAAGGTTTCTGACACATTGGTGCCATCAGCAAGAAATACATGAGCCAGATGTCGTTTATAACGATCCTTCTCCTGTTTGCCATACTGCAAGATGACTTTATTGGATGATTTTGCCAATAGATGTAACAGGGCATCTGTTGCCTGTTTGGCGAATGCCTGATCCGGCTTGCCATTTCTGCCCAACTCAGGGGTGTTGATACCGATAAATCGAATGCGCGTATTATCAGTTAGCGTTAACGTGTCACCATCATAGACCCTTCTGACGACAGCAACGCGATCGTGACGTTCGGGTGGGCAGGCAGCCTCTGAAAAGTTAATGCAGGTAAGCAGCAGGGATATTATACGTATCATCGATTTTTCCGTCCTGGAAAATTAAAAGGGCGCCAATAAAGCGCCCTTGCATAAAACGATTTGCTCTAGAGCAAATGTCTTATTTCGCTCCATACTTGCGATTGAATTTATCAATTCGACCAGCCGTATCCATTGTCTTTTGCGTACCCGTATAAAAAGGGTGGCATTTTGAGCAAACATCGATATGCAGATCCTTGCCTAATGTTGAACGGGTTTGGAATGACTCACCACAACTGCACGTGACGGACACGTCAGAATAATTAGGATGTATGTCTGCCTTCATTGCTCGACCTCAAATTAGTGTGCTACAAATGCCCTTTTGGGCAGGGCGTGTATATTACGCTGAAAAGCCGTTTCCGGCAAGCCCGGAGCACAATAATTTTGCCTGAATACCTGTTTAGGATGGTGTCGGGAATAACAGCAGGTTGTTCCGGTGGGTCAAAACAGGTTGTGCGGGCTCTTTTTCGATGTTTTTTAGACTATTTAACAAGCCGTTATCACCGAGCACCTGTTCCCACATCATGTTGGATAGTTTAATGCAGGCCGCCATGGGCGATTTAGCCATTCGGCGTTCCTGATCAATGCGCCATTGAAGGCCGCGGATACGTTTTTGCTTGTTATCAGGCATGGCAAGAATGGCTTGTTCGATAGCCTGTTGTCTGCGCAGCTCAAAGGCTTCTGGGTCACTATTTGCTAATTCAGACCACTCGCTAAAATCAAATTTAAATAGTGTTGTTAAATCTGTCATAAAGTCACCCTGCTATGGAGCCTCATGTTTAGTATGGATTGGTTTCCTAAAGTGTTATGTGTAATTTATCACATTTTGACGCTTTATGTGTTAATTTTTTATAAGCTACTGAATTTTATAGGTTATGAGTCAGTGACTTAGACGGTAAGTCCTTGATTTTTAGTATGGGGGTTATATCGTAGGAGGTCATAGGTTTAGTCGACACCAGTAAATACAGCTTAACAATCTAAGCGTTTAACTTAAATCTTAGTATAGTCAATAATTTTGTCGAGGCGAATCAGTTCCTTGCGCCCAGCAGAGGATATTTCCAGGAATTCTGCGTTATTTTTACTAATCATATCTGTTGGTGTGCCGGTGTGAACTTGTTTTAACTCATTTGCACCCTGGAACTCAATATTGACTCTTTGTGCCCGCATTATCAGCAATTCGTATTCGCTGTGCAGGCCACATTCTATGGGTTTATAGTCAGTCATTTGATGTTTCCATAAAAATTTCCAGCAGGTTGTTAAGATACAAAAGCCCGTGTGTGCTTGCTTGGATATTATTACATTCAGTCATGAGTTGTTTGTCACGGGCAAGTTGTAGCTTGTCTTGAATTATGTCGATGTCGAGCCCCGTCCTTTGTTCGAACTGTTGATAGTCGGTGCCATTGTTAAGCCGGAGGGCATTCATCATAAATTCGAGCACCCTGTCAGACTCAGACAGCTTCCGTATCTGAGAGATAACATCCAAACTATGTGCTTGTTGTATATAGTCTTTGGGGTGGCGTCGCCGTTGTTTTCTGATAATGCTATCCGTAACAGGATTGCTGAGTTTGCTATGTGCGCCGGCGCCAAGACCCAGATAGTCACCAAATTGCCAGTAGTTGAGATTATGTCTGCAAGGTGCTGATTTGGCATAGGCGGAAATCTCATATTGGTCATATTGCTTGTTATGCAAATAATCTTGTCCCTGGCTTTGTATATCAGCTGCAATATCATCCTGGGGTAAAACCGGGGGATGTTGGTGAAACAGGGTGTTGGGTTCTATGGTCAATTGATACCAGGATAGATGTGAAGGTTCGAGTGAGGTAGCGTATTCGAGATCTTTTAATGCCAAACGTGAGTTCTGGCCTGGTAGGGCAAACATCAAGTCCAGATTAAAATTAGTGAATCCGGCATAATGTGCAGCCTCTGCCGCCTTGATAGCTTCCTTGCTATTGTGAATACGCCCTAGCTTGGACAACATGTCATCGTTAAAGCTTTGTATGCCAATCGACAGACGGTTTATGCCGGTGGCATGAAATTCGGTGAATTTTTGTTGTTCTGTCGACCCGGGATTTGCCTCCAGTGTGATCTCTATATCCCTAGAGAAAGTGAGATCCTTTTGCAGGCCTTCAAATAACTGTTGATAGCTTTCAGGCGAGAAAAGACTGGGTGTTCCTCCACCGATGAAAATACTGCTTATTTCCCTGTTCTGTACCCATTCCAGATCGTGTTGCAAATCGGCTAGCAGTGCCTGGATATATTCTTTTTCTGGAATAACAGGGTCTGCAGTATGGGAATTAAAATCACAATAGGGGCACTTACGCTCACACCAGGGCACATGAATATAAAGTGACAAGGGTATCAACTGACTCGATGTCGTATTCACAATGGATTCCGGTAATAAATATAGTGGTTGAGATAGTTATATAGAGTGTGTAAGTTTATACACATTTCACAGTGTATCATCTAATAACGACTGATTGTTATCATGCCAACAAAAACCGCACCCAGAAAAAATATTGCGAAATTAAGTCCGCCAAGAATGCCTAATGTCTTGTTGCGTGACCGTTTGTTCGAAAAAATTGAACAATTGCGTGATTATCCTGTTATCTGGATTTCAGCGCCGGGCGGGTCGGGTAAGACTGTTCTTGCCGCCAGTTACCTTCAGCAAACAAGGCCTAATTCTGTCTGGTATCAGATTGATGCGGGTGATGATGATCCAGCTGCATTTTTTGATTATATGCAATCTGCATTAGAACAATCGTCTGCCGGTAGTAGTATTTCATTACCCATGTTTACACCTGAGTACCGCCAGGGCATCGAGGCATTTGCACGGAATTTTAGCCGTGAGTTGTTTCAGCAATTAGGTGATGAAGGAGTGCTGGTGCTGGATAACTTTCAGGACTTGTCGGACGATTCTGCTACTCATCAGGTAATGAAACAGTTTATTGCTGAAATTCCGGTTGGCGTTAATCTGATTGTATTGAGTCGGAGTGATCCCAGTAAAGATTATTTACGTTTCAGGGCAAATGGCAGCATTGCAATTGTCGACAATAAAGATATCGCCTTGAATCATGAAGAAATAGAGCAGGTATGTCAGAAAAAACTGGAGAAATTAACTAAAAAGGAAGGTAAGCAAATCGCGCAGGATTTGCATCGTTATACACAAGGATGGGCTGCCGGACTGATACTCATGCTTGAGCAAACCGAAGGCAGTAGTATTCCCGAGGAATTTGGTCAACACGAAAATCAGGGTCTGATATTTGATTATTTTGCTGGCGAGATATTTCAGCGTGAACCGCAATCAACAAGAGAGTTTTTGTTAAAGACAGGATTGTTGCCTTTTTTCACCGTTGAGATGGCTGAGCAACTTACCAATAATCCTGCATCGGCTGAAGTTTTGCAAAACCTCACGCATCGAAATTATTTTACTTATCGTTCATCATCAGCCGTTGATGCCTATGAATATCATCCGTTGTTTCGAGAATTTTTATTGAATCGGATTGAAACTTGTTTTAATGCGAAGGAATTAGCAAAGATACAAACCTTTGCAGGTAATCTTCTGTTGGAGGCAAACTATTTTGCTGAGGCTGCAACGTTATATTGCCAGGCAAAACAGTGGGGCAAAATGAAGGCAGTGGTTAACCGACAAGGGGCTGCATTAATGCAAAATGGCCGGCATTTATTGTTGCTTAACTGGTTACAATCATTCCCGCTTGAATTCCTTGAAAATGAACCCTGGATGGAATACTGGCTGGGTATGAGTCTGCAGCCAGTTAATACGCGGGACAGCCGCAACCATTTTATTCGTGTGTATGAAAAATTCACTGCGTCAGGCGATCGACAAGGCCAACTGTCTGCATGGTCGGGTATTATTGAGACCTATATTCACGATCAGGCCTCGTTTATGGATCTCGATCATTGGATCCCGGTGATGGAAGATCTATTGGAAGTGATAACCGAACCATTGGATGCAGATACCAACGCGCGAGTTTCCATTGCCATGTTCAGTGCGTTGATGAATCGGCAACCAGACAACGAACGAATGGCGTTTTGGGAAGAGCGTGTCCGGGATGTTATTTTTAACACAGCCGATGCCACTCAGCGATTTGGATTGGGTAGTCAATTATTGCTTTATTACACGGTCTGGACGGGTGAGATGCCGAAGGCAACCGTATTATTGAAAGTGCTTCGGCAGACCATGCCACCTGAGCAAATGGACCCGTTGTCGTTATTATTGTGGCATTCAACAGAAGCTACTTATTTATGGAAAATAGGTGATCCTGCTGCGAGTATTAAATCGGTCAAACAGGGCTTGGTAGTGGCGAGTACATTTGACGTGCACACACATGATGTTTTTTTACTGGCAAGTGGTATTTATTCATCCTGTGCCCTGAATAAATTAGATCAGGCAGAAAATTACCTCGCGCAAATGGAAAGCAGCCTGGATCGTAGTCGCCTGGTGGATGTTGTTCATTATCATTACCTGGCTACGGGCCTGGCAATTGTCAGAGGTGAACTGGGTATTGCGCGTGAATATGCCGAAGTTGCACTTGAGGCAGGGCATAAATCAGGCTCGTTATACACGGAAACCCTGGCGCGTCTGGTACTGTCATTGGTTCTGATTCGTCAGGGTAAGCTTGCCGAAGTCGTTTTTCATTTGAGTCGTATCAGTGATCTGGCAGATCGTATCAAAAGTCGTAGCTTGAGTTATTTGAATCGTCTGGTAGCAAGTGAAGCGGCTTTTTCATGTAAGGAAATGGAGCGTGGTGTTAATTTTCTCAAGGAAGCAGTTGAATATGAGCGTGACATAGGGCGGGTGTATCATGGTTTCTGGTGGGACAGAAGTCTGGCAGAAAACTGTATTCAGGCACTTGGGCAAAATCTTGAAGTACCCTTTATTCAGGGCCTCGTTCGTAGTCATGATCTGATTCCGGCAAGAGCACCATTACATCTCGATAACTGGGTATGGCCTGTGCGCATCTATACGCTTGGTCGTTTTTCAGTCACGCATGATGGTAATAGTATGGCTGTGACGGCTAAATCCAGTAAAAAACCGCTAGAGTTACTCAAGGTATTGATTGCACAGGGAGGGCGTCAGGTTAGTCAGGACACACTGATTGAAATTCTCTGGCCGGATGCCGAAGGTGATGCCGCAGCACAGTCTCTGTATACAACCACGCACCGCTTGCGCAAAATGCTGTCTGAACCTGGGTTAGTGATGGAGGATGGGCGTCTCTCGCTGGATGCTCGTTATATATGGGTGGATACCATGGCCTTCCTGCGTATCGCTGGCACATTACAGGATCTATTGGTAAAGGCGAGTCCAAAACACCAGGGTGAAATAGATTGCCTGTCTGAGCAGTTTTATCAATTGTATCAGGGTGATTTTCTGGGTGTTGGTGAGCGTCATTTTGCCTATGTGCCGATGCAGGAGAAATGTCATTTACGGTTTTTGAAGTTGACAGAAAATCTTGGCCACTACTGGCAGCAGCTTGGTGAAACCGAGAAAAGTATCGCCTGTTTTGAGCGCGCATTGGAGGTCGACCCGGTTGCTGAAGACTGCTATCAGTCTTTGATGAATACCTATCATCAAAGCGGCAGAAACAGCGAGGCTGCATTGTTGTTTCAGCGATGTCGTAAAAATCTGGCCAATATTCTGGGTGTCTCACCATCAAAGATGACCGTCGATATCTATAATTCCACCCAAAAATAATACTTATTACGACAATATCATCGTTATGTAAGTGGTTTGTAAGGTCTTTAGGGGTAAATTAACACGTACCAGAGTTCAAAAGCATCGGACGCCAGATGGGTATGATTAGGGGGTGTGTATGGATATACACGATTTGGAATCATACCTTGTTAGCTTTTGAGTTATGGATATTTTACCTCCTGGTATTGAAGGGACCGATTTCGGTCCCTTTTTTTTGGCCAAGGATGGCCTTATGTCGTGAAGGCCAGGACGGCCGAGAGCGACGTCTCACAGCCCATATTCCAATTTAAACAGGCCAAAAAATTAAAACCACATATGCCGTGGAGCCCACGAAGGGCGGGAGCGGCGTCTAACAGTAAATATCGCACTCAAATCAGAGTAATGATATAAAACTATCTCCTTATGTCGCGGGCGCACGGATGCGCAGGAGCGACGTCTCACATTTCATATTCCAATTTAAACAGGCCAAAAATCAAAGCCTGTGATGCCGTGGAGCCCACGAAGGGCGAGAGCGGCGTCTCATAGTCAATATCTCATTCAAATCAGAGTAATAATACAAAAAACTATCTCCTTATTTACCGTCTTCAGATTCTTCTAAGGATTGGCACTATGACCGTTTATATATTTTTCGTATGAATGGCATTTACTTAAGGCGATTCAATCGTTTTGTGGTCATTGCGACGATAGCGTGGCAATGACGAAATTTTTCTGATTTATTGCTTAAGTAAGTGACATTCGAATTCGATCTCGTTTATTTGATATATATAGGCAATATTTCCCTGGCCTGTTATGCTTTTTTTATGCGTTTTCTAATAGTTATCTTGTGTTGTCTGAACTGGCTGCCGGTATTGGCTGATAAACCGGCGGGCTATCCCTTTGTCACATTCGATAAGGCCATGCAGCAGGCGAGCGTGCAAAATAAACCGATCTTTGTCTACTTTGGGCGTTATGGTTGTGGCTATTGTGATAAAACCAACAAGGAGGCCTTTAGCAGCCAGAAGGTGCGGGAGCTATACAGCAAAAACTATATACTGGCCTACGTGGATGCAGAAAGCGGCAAGCGCCTGCGTCTTCCCAGCGGAGAACGCATAACCGAACGCGAGGTAGGCACGCGCTATAATGCATTTGCGACCCCGGTTTTTACCTTCATGACATTAAATGGTGAGCCATTACATCGATTGGTTGGTGTACAACGTATTGAAGATTTATTATCTGCTGATACCGAAGTGCAACAGAAACTGCATGGAACAAAAAAACCATGAAGCCATGCATGGCAGTGGCCAGCATCCTGCTGCTGACGGCCACGTTTTTATCACATGCGCAAACCTGGAAATTTAGCTCACCGCTGGACGTAACGGCGACAAACGCTAGCGGTGTTTTTCACCACCTCGAATCATCCGGTCGGCGTAATATTGTTGCCACCGAGAGTTTGGTCGCTGTGGCTTGGGAAGACAACCGCAATGGGTCGCCGCAGATTTATCTTGCACGCAAGGCCTTATCGGCCAAAGACTTTACGGCTGAGATCAAGGTCAGTGGTGGAGGTGAGGCCTATGAACCCTCACTGCTGGCCCTGGATAATGATCGATTTGTGGTGGCCTGGGAAGAAGATGGTCGTATCCGTGCCCGTATTGTGACTGCAAATGGTCCAGGACCGATATTGACGCTCGGGTTACAGGATGCCTCCCAGGTCAGCCTAATCAGGCAACAGCAACTGCTATTACTGGTCTATTCACAAGTCAGTAAAAAGCACCGCAGAGTCTGGTTGCAAGCTCTGCAAATCCAGGGACAGTCATTACGCAGCAGTCAGTCATGTCCGGTTGATGTTGAACCCGCGAAGGATGATCAGTTGTATCCTACGATTGTCAGTCAAGGAGATCGTATTGTCACGGCCTGGGAGGATCGTCGCCCAGGCTATACGATCATAATGGCCGCGCAAAGTCACAATAAGTCGCCCTGTAAATTTAGCTCGCCGCAGCGTATCAGTGCAGCGCTACCAATGAGAACCTCTGCATTTGGTAAGGGTCATGGGGTGGCACGGGTGGCCCTGGCTGCTTATGGTGCCGGCCAAACTATGGCGGTCTGGGCAGATAAACGCGATTTTCGTGAAGGTTATGACATTTATGCGGCGCGTTACCAACCGGGTAAAAAACTATTTGGTGTCAATAGTAAGGTACAGGACAGTTTTGGCGATGTTGCCCAACAGTGGCATCCCGCCATCGCTGGTAATAGTATGGGTCAGATTGTGGTTGCCTGGGATGATAATCGCGATGGTGATGCCAATATTATGCTCAGCCGGTTTCAAGACAATAAATGGAGTGATGATATAGAGGTAGCCCCGGCCTCTGGTCAAGGCGAGCAAACACATCCCTCGATCTATCTGGATGAAGATAATAATCTGCATCTGGTCTGGATAGAACGTATTAAAATCGGTGGTCCTACACGCTTGCGTTATGCGTTTGCCAGGGCTACAAAATAACAATGTACCGGGATACCGGGCATCAGCTCAAATAAACAATCCGAAAAATTAGAAAGCCATGGCAGTTTTCTATTCCGCTTGTGCGGACGGTATATATGCACGCATCAAGTTTGATATTAACATCATATAAAACTATCGATTGTTGGCAAATATATAATTCAATATTAAGGTCTCAATGAGTTCAGACTCGATTGATTGGATGTAAAAGGGATATTTGAGTAATTGGGTAGCGATATTCTTATGAAGGCATCTATTTTTCACCAAGAACTATAATTATTCCGTGCCATCAGAGCTGCTTTCGTCTTTCATGTATCTAGACATTTGCCAGGCTTTTAACCTTAGTCCTAATTCATGTAGGAATGTTAGTAAAAAAAGCCATAGAATTAACTGAGCTGAAATATCCCCAGATGGTATTTTAGGTGCTAAAATAATCGCTGCAGCTACTAACCCCAACATACCAATAAGCAGTCGCCATAATTTTCCGAATATCTTGAGTTCTTCTGGGTTAATGAAGATTTTTTTTCGAGTTCGATAGTTCCAGATAATTGAAAGGCAGGTTATGATGCCTGGAATTATATCGTACCCATCGGGAGGCATTTGGTTGAATGTAAATAGCCATCCAAGCCATAGTAAAAAACTGATCGCGATAACTCGTTCTGTAATAATCAATAATTGCATTGGGGTTAGTAATTGTAGCTCGTGATGGAGCCGGGTTCACCAAAGAGTGCCGTAGATAATTTATCTAAGTTGTTTTGAGACATTAATGTAGTAGTTTGTGGTCCGCTATATTGATGTTTTTGATTTTTGTCATCGATTAAAGTCACGACTCTGGTTATTTTTAGGGTATCTTTTTGCCAAGGGTGAACCGAACGTTTAAAATTTAGTTCTAATTCAGTGACCATTCGCCAACCTGATTTTGCTTCAGGGTGCGGTAAAGCAGCAATAGATTCTCCTTTTAAGACATCATATGCGATATTAACAGCCAAAGCAGAAATTATTCCACGAACAATGTTCGTATACCAGAGTCCAAGTGTCGCAAAACCCGTCCCGACATAACCCATATTCCTCTGAGCCTGCGCCCAATCATCATTCCAGCGTTTAGCCGATTCTTCAGTAGGCCACCTGACAACAATCTTGGATTTTTTTCTGAAAGACTGTGTTACGGCGCAATTGGGCTCTTTGCCAATACCATTCCAATGACCACCATCTGTCCAGTTGTCTCTATTACCGCAAAGTGCTCGAAAGTGTTTGAATTGTGTATTGCTGATTACTACCGTTTTTGATTCGTTCATGCTATGTCCTTGATTTAATATTCTTCTTCCTAAAGAGCTATAGAAAATATCATTGAATACCTTGGTAGTCAACAAGGGAGAGTCGAGAATGGCGAGAATTATTATTAGATATCAATTAGTTATTGTAACTATCCGCAGTTGATTTTTATAATGTAACACGCCTTAGCACTCTTCTGCCAAGGCCATAACCACAATCAAACAAACCGCGCCAACAACCCCAGCTCTCCCGGTTCACCCGGCACTGGAATCC
>Ga0316206_1002941_pt1 | contig 10338 bp, 8 predicted proteins | sample 6monthpyrite_MG_FD_204942 | JGI IMG/M metagenome (GOLD analysis project Ga0316206, IMG submission 204942) | Microbial mat bacterial communities from mineral coupon in-situ incubated in ocean water Damariscotta River, Maine, United States -... | ecosystem: Environmental > Aquatic > Marine >...
TCCGGCTGGTGCGACTGACGGTGTCGGCGGCGTTTCTGAATGCCGGATTTGGCAAGGCCTACCGGCTGACCGCCGCAGACCTTGCCACCTGAAACCGGGGCGCCGCCTGGGCGCCCCGATGCGTTTATACCGGTTTGTCCATCCGCGCCGTCACAATCACGTTGCCTTTGCAGGCTTCGGGCCATTTCAGCTGAACCAGATCGTCGGTGGCCCCGGCGTTGGGGAAGGCAGACGGGCAGTTATACACGGCAGCACCGCTGGCATTTGTGATGTCGCCCTTCAACACAACCGAGGTCACGGTGCGGGAATTCCCCCCAAAGGGCAGATAATCTGCCACATTCAGGTTCCAGGTCGTTGCATCCGTTGCCTGCGTAAACTCCAGCGACACAGGGTTCACCGTGATCTGCGACACGCCGTTGAACGTATTGCCTTCGAACTGAACGATGCGGTTCCGGGTGTGATCAAGATCGGCAAACGTCGTATCGACCCCCTCGACCCGGTCGATATTGCCCGCGAATGTGCGGAAAGAGTTACACGACACATTGAGACCGTGAACGAAATGGCCGGCCCCGTAGGGCTTGATCACCAGCCATTTGAACCAACTCGCCACATCGCTGACCACAAAGATGTTGCCAGTGACCGACAATCCGCCAAACGACAGTTCATTGCTGAAATCAGGTTCGGCGTCATGCTCGTTTGTCATCTCGATATTGTTGTTGTCGATATAGTTGCCGGTGATGACAGAGTTCACGTTGGGATAGGTGAAAATCATCCCCCCCAGCCGCGTGCCATCGGTGACACCATCACCCTGGAACCAGTGGTTGCCGACAATCAGATGCCCGGTGCCGTGCAGAATGCCGGTATGGCGGAAGCGCTGGAACCGGTTGTCGCGGATCTTGCTGTCATTGGCATTGACGTTGAACACGATGGATTTGCGCGCCGACGTGGCCAGTGATTGCTCGTTGCTGGCAAACCGGCAACGGTCGATCTGCAAATCCTGACAACCGCGCCCATGCGAGGTCAGGCAGCGATCCTTGGGTTTGGTGATGAAACAGTCCTTCAGGTGAAAGGTTTCCCCCTCGGGCGCAATGATTATCCCGCTGCCGAACCCATTACACTGAATTTCGACGTCGGTGATGTTCAGTTTGGAGATTTTGCTGAACCCACTGAAATCCAATGCATATTGGAATCGGGTGAAGGTGTAGGTCTGGTTGCTGGCGGCACCATAAAGCGACTGACTGAGCGTGATTTCACTGGCCCCGACATTCTTGGCGCGCACATAAACCTCGCGCCCAACTCCATTTCCGGTGATCAGCGAGCCGACGGGAATGTTGGCCACATTGGCCACATTGGTCAACTTCTTGGGGTTGTTGGCATTGTAGCTTGCCGTCGAGGTCTGCACCTCGTCATCCCAATTCGTGCTGGACACCAGGTTGAACTGACCATTGCGAATGATACGTCGAATTTCGAACGTATCCTTGTTGCCGACGATCGCGTGCAGATCCAGCGGTGCGTCCAACTCGATGCGGCGGCCCTGCAGGTCCAGCGAGTCATGATCGGTAAAGTTCATCATCGCCTGAAAGGCTTTCTTGAACCCCAGAACCTCATCGCCGAACGCGTCGATATAGCTGTTCAGTTCATAGTTCTTGATCAGCACCAGCCGGTCGGCATCGGCCATGCTCAGCGTGCCTTCGAACCGGACAGAGTTGTCGAAGGTAAAGTTGCCAACGATGCGATAATTGCCCGCCGAAACCAGAACGTCGCGCCCATTGGCGGCAGCGTCGGCGGCGGCAAAGGCAGCCGCGTCATCGGTGGTGCCATCGCCAATGGCCCCGTAGTCGCGCACGTCGACCCAGTCGAGCATCGTCCGCTGAAAGGCGCTGGTGATATCCTCGACCACGATGTCATCAACCCGGACAACACCGCCATTGGCGCCGGTCATGTCCAGCCCGATATGGGCGTAAATCGGCTCTGTGCCCCAAACCATATCGACGCCAGCGCGGTTGCCGCTGCCGATGATGGCGCTGACCTCGACGATCTCGCCATAGTTGGTCAGTGAAATACTGGGCCCGGTTTCAGTCAGCCCGCCGACATGCACGGCACCGCTTTTACCCGCCCAGGCGGCGATGCGCACGCTTGGCAGGTTGCCGGTGATCACCTTGACCCTTGCGGTCACCCGCAAATAAAGCCCCGGTTGAATGGGCGTTTCACCCATATAGCGCAGTTTCTGTGTGGAAGCGGTTTTCACCAGTTCCAGACAGCCGCCGAAATCCTGATCCGACGGGACATAGGCCGCATTCGTCGCACCATCATATGTGGCCGACCCCGAAGTGCCGTCTTCGCTTGACCAGACATCCAGCCCACCCGCAAACGCGGGCGGCATCAGCACCAGCCCGTCGGTAATTGCCTTATTCATCGAAACCCCTTTCCAAATCTTCGTCGTGCGCGTGCCCGGGGCGCATGCGGGCTTGGCAGCCGCAAATGCGCCTCTCGAATACGTTGAGCTCTCTTGGGAATGCCCAGGCACGCTGCCCAGACCGGAAATAGGGATATCACGCCGCGTTAAACGACGTGTTAACCAAGCGTGCGGTGGTCGTTAACTTTGAGTCACGGCCTCGGGCCGAAAACGGCATGAAAGCGGCATGGATGGCTAAGAAATGCCCAGCCGCGTGCGAACGACCTCCGCTCAGCAATTCGCATCACCAACATGCCCCGCCCAAAAAACCCGAATTTCGGAAGAAATGTCTAAGTTTACAGGTTTACTGATGGGGGGGTGGCAAAAGCGCCCCCAAAGCGAGGGCTTTGTGAGGCGCCCGGTTGCACCTTATAAAGCGCCTACTTTGCGGCGAACACGAAATGGATCAAGGCGATATCCAGCGCGTAATAGCCCCAATGCACCGCGTAAGACACAAAGAAACCATAGCGCATGCGCAGAATGAAATAGGGAACCATCGCGCCAAAGATGGTGGCGGCGATCGAATAGCGCAGTACATAAACCGGGTTCGGATAGCTTAGCGCCATAGACAGATGGAACCCGCCGAACAGCACCGCCACCAGCAACGAAATACGCCAAAACTGCAGATGCAAGGCATGCAGCGCCAGGATCAGCGCGGCGATCAGAAGTTGCTGAAACAGGATTTCCAGCGATTTCGGCAGAAAATACCACGAATTCGCCCAGAAAAACTCAACCGGAGCCTCGCTGAATGTCCATTCTGTCTCGGGCAGGCGCGGCAGCACTAGCATCGCAAACCCGGCAAAAACCACCGCCATGACCGCCGCATACCCAAGGTGCTCGGGCCTTGGATACAAAGATGCCCAGCTTTCAAACGACCGCCGGAACACCAAAAACACAATCCCCGCCCAGCCCGCGTAGTACAGGGTAAAGAACACCGGTTCGTCGTTATAGCCGACCTTCGCGTCCAGCAGCGGCAGCAGGTTGAAATAGCCGACACTCGCCGCGCCCCAGGCCCCGGCGATCAACAGTATGGTGCTCAACAATCTTTGCACAGCGCGCCAATATCCACCCTCAGCACCTGAACGCTGCGCAGATCCGCTCAGCATTCGGGCGTCGTTCACAGGTTGGTGCGGGCCGGCCGGTCAGCCCAATTCGCCTGCCAGCCCTGCCTCGATCAATGCCACGGTTTCATCGACGCCATAAAGCGCGATGAACCCGCCAAAACGGGGGCCCTGCGAGGCGCCCAACAGTACCTCATACAAGGCCTTGAACCAGTCGCGCAGCGGCTCGAACCCGTGCTCTTTGCCGACGGCAAACACCATCGATTGCAGCTCTTCAGGGTCCAACCCGCCGTCCCAGGTTTTCAACCGGTCCAGCAGGTCCTGCATTGCAGCCCGCTCGCGGTCGTCGGGCGCGCGGAACTCTTTGGTGGGTTTCACAAAGTCATTGTAATAGCGCACCGCAAACCCGGCGGCGGCATCCAGATCGGGGTGCGTCTCGGGCGAGGCACCCGGCGCATAGCGCTGGATGAACCCCCACATCTGCGCCTTATCCTCTGCCGACGACACCGAGGCGAGGTTCAGCAACATCGCGAACGGCACCACCATATTCGAGGCAGGAACATCCGCGCCATGCACATGAAACACCGGGTTCGCCAGTTGCTGTACCGGATCTTGCCCCGCAAAAGCCCGCAATTGCTGGTGATATTCATCCACCGCTTTCGGGATCACGTCGAAATAAAGCCGCTTGGCGGTTTTCGGTTTTTGATACATGAAATAGCTCAGCGATTCCGGCGCCGCATAGGTCAGCCATTCCTCCATCGACAACCCATTGCCCTTGGACTTCGAAATCTTCTGACCCTGCTCATCGTTGAACAGCTCATAGGTCAGCGTTTCCGGCTGCGGTTTACCCAAGGCACGGCAAATCTTGCTGGCCTGGGTGACGCTATCGATCAAATCCTTGCCCGACATCTCATAATCAACACCCAAAGCCGCCCAACGCATCGCCCAATCGGGCTTCCACTGCATTTTGACATTGCCGCCAGTGACCGGAACTTCGACCCGCTCTCCGTCGGGTTCTTCATAGACAATCGTGCCCGCCGCAACATTGCGTTCCAGTGTCGGCACCTGCAGCACCAGCCCGGTCTTCGGGCTGACCGGCAGGAAGGGCGAATAGGTCGCCTGTCGCTCAGCCCCAAGGGTCGGCAGCATGATCGCCATGATTTTGTCGAACCGCTCCAGCGCCACCAGCAGCATCTCGTCAAACCGGCCCTCGCGGTAATACTCCGTGGACGAGGCGAATTCATATTCGAACCCGAACTGATCCAGAAACGCATTCAGCCGCGCATTGTTATGGGCGCCGAAACTGTCATGGGTGCCAAAAGGGTCGCGCACCTTGGTCAGCGGCAAATGCAGATCCTCTGTCAGCATTTCCTGATTGGGCAGGTTGCCAGGCACCTTGCGCAACCCGTCCATATCGTCGGAAAAACAGATTAGCTTGGTCGGGATGTCGCTGATCAATTCGAACGCCCGACGCACCATCGTGGTGCGCTGTACCTCGCCAAAGGTGCCGATATGTGGCAGCCCCGATGGCCCATAGCCGGTTTCAAACAGCACATAGCCCTTGTCCGGCGCGCCCTTCGCATAGCGTTTGAGCAACTTGCGTGCCTCTTCAAACGGCCAGGCTTTCGAGGTCATCGCAGCGTCGCGCAGATCGGACATGTCTTGGGTCTTTCAGGTTAGGAAGGCCAACCACTATTGCCGGGGCGCGTCTTGGTCAATATGCTGTGCCGCGACAATCCCTTTTAGGAAAACCCCCGTGACCGAAGATGCCCCGGCCCTGTCGGCCCAAGACAGCCTTGTTGCGATCATGATTGCCATCTCGGCAAGCGACGAAAATATCCGCACATCGGAACTCGTCAGTATCGAGCGGATCGTTGACCATATGCCGGTCTTTGCCGACTATGACAAAGATCGGCTGAAACATGTGTCCAACACCGTGCTGGAACTGTTCGAGGAAGAAGACGGACTTGACGCCTTGTTCGGCCTGATCCGCGGGTCTTTGCCCGAAAAACTGTTCGAAACCGCCTATGCGCTGTCTTGCGACGTTGCCGCCGCCGATGGGCTGCTGGGCGAGGAAGAGCTGCGTTTTCTGGCTGAGATCCGCTATGAATTGCAGATCGACCGCCTGAATGCCGCCGCGATTGAACGGGGCGCCCGGGCCCGTCACCTGACCCTGTAACGCCCAAAAGGCCGCCAGTGGGTGGCTGCGGGCGCTAGCTGCTAAAGGTTGTTCCCCAGCGTTCGATCAGCTGCAATTGCAGCCGCCGCGCGCGGGTTTTCCACCCGCGAGAGCCTTCGGGGATGTCGCCGTCCGATGCCTTGATCGCGCTGCGCCGCGGTACATCGGCGCTGAAGATCGCAAAGGCCAGCTCGCGCCCGTCGGGGGCCGTGATATAGCCCGCCAGCGCGCTGGCAAAGTTCAGCGTGCCGGTCTTGGCGCGGACCTTGATCGGGTGGTTGGGAATAACCTCGCCCTTGGAATTGCGCATCGGGATTTCTTTCATGATGCTTTTCAGCACCCCAGATCCGTTCACCTTGACCAGCGCCTTGACCATATCCGCCGCCGCCAGTTTCGACTCTCCGCCCAGCCCGGAATGGTCGACGAATTTCGCCTTTTTCGCCCCCAGTTCGGACCGTGCCCAGGCCGTCATCTTGGCGGTCGAGGCTGACATGCTGCCTGCGCCACTGCCATCGGCGGCACTGGCCGTCAGCCCGACGATTTCAGCCGTCAGATTGGTAGAGTATCTCAGCATATCGCGTAGAATATCGCGCAGCGGGGCGCTTTGCAGTTCGATCAACACGCTGCCCTTTGGCGCGACCGCAATTGCACTTGCGCGCGGCAACGAAATGCCTTGCGCCCGTGCCAGCGTCTGAAACACCTCGGCTGCATATAACGCGGGCTTGCGCACTGGCAACCAACGGCTGCCCGCCTTGCCCAATGCAGACCGCGCCACTGTCCACTGATCGGTCCCGCCCTGATTTGCATAGGTGTAAACCGGCGCGGCCCGGTTCACGACCCGCATCTGGGCAATCGCCACCACGGGGCTGTATTTATGTGCCCGGGCATCCAGCGTCAGCGCATAGCCGCCTGACTGCTGCTTCCACTCAAAATGTACGCGATTGTAATTCAGATTCAGCCCGGACACCGCCGGATTATAACCGACATGCACTGGCTGATGCGGATCAATCTGGTCAATCTCGGGCAGGGCGCCGCCGTAGACGCGGAACTTTCCCGTCACCCCGCGCACGCCCTTTTCCTTAAGCTGGCGCGCCATATCGCCCAGCGAATCCGTGTCCAGCGTCGGGTCGCCGCCGCCCGCCAGCACCAGATCACCCTGCACCTTGCCGTCTTTCACCGGGCCGGTGGCGATCAGCCTTGTGCGAAACCGATAGCCCGGCCCCAGCTTGTCCAGCGCATATAGCGAGGTGATGGATTTGGCGACACTTGCAGGCGGCTGCGCCAGCAGCGGGTTGCGTGATTCCAGCACCACGCCGGTGCGCGCATCAGCGACAACAAAGCCGGTCTTGCCGGTCAGCTTGGCGGCGGCAACCAATGCCTCGGCGGGCGGGGCGGTGCGTTTGACAAACCCTGCGGCGCGCGCAATCGGACGCACAGAGGTCAGCGGCGCATTCGCCAGCGCCGTTCCAGCCACACCGCCCAACAGGCCGCCTAGCAGAAACCGTCTTGTGACCCGACCCGAATTACCATTCTCACCCATGGGGGCAGTTAACCTTGTTGCAGCAGCTTCAACAACCTTAGCGTACCCAGTCGCCACGCGCTCTAATATCGCTTGATGACATATTTACCATAGGTACGTTAACAAAGCACCATAAAGGCGCGGGGCCTTTTGGCAAAAGTATGGAATTCCGGCCCTTTAGCCGCGCGTGGCGATAGGTTTCGGCGGCTTTGGAATGGCGCGCGGCGCCGCGATCTCCGGGGCGGGCAAGGATTCCGATGGGAACAGTTTCCATGATCCACCGCCATTGATCCCAGTGGTGAAACGACGCCAGGTTGTCGGCCCCCATTAACCAAACGAACCGCACAGCGGGGTAACGTTTTGTCAGCGCTGCCAAAGTTTCGGCGGTATAGCGTGTGCCCATCCGCGCCTCGATATCACTGACCACAACCCTGGGGTGTTGCATCACCTTTTGGGCGACCGCCATGCGCCGCGCCAGCGGGGCTGGCCCCTGCGTCTTTAGCGGATTGCCGGGCGACACCAGCCACCAGACCTTGTCCAACCCGAATCGCTTTAGGGCCTCGCGGGTAATATGCGCATGGCCTTCGTGGGCCGGGTCAAAAGACCCGCCCAGCAGGCCAATGGTCTGGCCGGCCGACGCATGAGGAAAACAAGATTTCATGCGCCAGACCTAGCCCACCGGCCATTCTGAAGCAAAGCGCAAACGCGCGCCTGCCGATCTGATCAATCGTCGCGTTCAACAACGGGCAATTTGTGCGCGATGCCCTTGTGGCAGTCGATACAGGTTGACCCCTGGCTAAGATCGGTGCCCAGGGCGACAGGTTGCATCTTTTCGCGTGCACGTGCGCTTTGGTGGTCGAAATCCATCGCATCAAAGCTGTGACAATTGCGGCACTCGCGGCTGTCAGTGGCCTTCATCGTATCCCAGACATGGGTTGCCAGTTCCAGCCGATTCGCCTCGAATTTCTCGGGCGTATCGATTGTACCGCGGAACTTGTGCCACAACTCGTTGCTGGCTTGAATTTTGCGCACCACCTTGGGGCCCCAGGCATGCGGCACGTGGCAGTCCGAACAGATCGCCCGCACCCCGGCCGGGTTCTTGTAGTGGATCGACGTCTTATACTCTTCATAAACCGTATCGCGCATCTCGTGACACGAAATGCAGAATTCCAGTGTGTTGGTCACTTCCATCGCGGTGTTGAACCCGCCCCAGAAAATGATACCGCCAATGCCGCCAATCAGCAGCAGAACGCCTTGTCCGATCAAAACGCTTGGACGCGTGAACCAATGCCAAAGCCACTTTATCAATCGTATCATACCAGAAAGCCTTTCATGGAAAACGCCAGCGCCTGCATCAAGTCAGCAAACGCTGGCGTCAATATTGCGCTCATCGCCGATTTATTCTTTCGGCAGGGTCGTCAGATAGGCCAGCACATCTGCCGCGACCTGATGGTCAATGGCGCGCAGTCCTGGCATGGTCTCTGCCGGTTGGCCGTTGAGAACCTTGTGCATGATTTCCCATGGGTTACCCATCAGCGACCCCAAAGCTGGCATTTCCTTGGGCAACAGGCCGTCCGCGCCGTGACAGTTGGAGCAGACCGTATTGTAAACCTGCTCGCCTGCCTCGGCATCGCCCTTAATCGCCTTGGTCTCTGGGTCAATGTAGACTGCCATGTCAATCTGACCGTACGAGACAAAGTTCGCCAGATCCATCAGATCAGCCTCGGACAGCTTGTCGCCATAGCCATGTTCGGGGCCGGTCAGCAACGCAACCACTGCGGCGGGATCAGCCCCGGCCATGCCGTTGATGCCCTTTATGCCGGTCGAGTGTTTGCCCGTGGCATAAGCCCCGTCAACACCAAGACCATCCCAACCGTGGCATTCCTTGCACCGCCAGTTGTTTTTTGCATCATCGGCATATTTTTCGTTTGCCGAGGGATAAAGCTGGTGCGGCTCGGTCGGAGTTTCGACATGTGCCTGTTTGTACCATTTATCGTACAACTTGCCGCCCCGCGCGATCGAACCCTGATCAGGCCCCGCGAATGTGGCTGTTGCCCCAAGAACGCTGCCAACCGCGATTGCGGTCAAAGCGCTCAGGGCTTTGTCTAATCGATTCATTTGTATATCCCTCCGGATTGTCATTGTAATTTATGCCGGGACCCCGGGAAAAAACGGCATCCCAGATAGGTATTTACTCTCGTAATTGATTTGTCGTTGATCAGGATCATTTGTGCCCAAATGCGCGCTGGCTTGATTGTCCCCGCAGGCCTGATTTTACTGGCCTTGTGGCGTTGCGCTCGGGCTGTTCTGGGACTAGACCGGGGCAAACCGAAAGCGGAGAGTTTCAAATGGCATCCTATCAATACGTCTATCACATGGATGGCGTCTCAAAGACCTACCCCGGCGGCAAGAAATGCTTTGAAAACATCCACCTGTCCTTTCTGCCCGGTGTGAAAATCGGCGTGGTCGGCGTCAACGGGTCGGGTAAATCGACCCTGATGAAGATCATGGCGGGCCTCGACAAGGATTTCACCGGCGAGGCCTGGGCCGCCAAAGACGCCCGCGTCGGCTATCTGCCGCAGGAACCCACGCTCGACGAAACTTTGACTGTGCGCGATAATGTCATGCTGGGCGTCGCCGCGAAAAAGGCCATCCTCGACAAATACAACGAACTCGCGATGAATTACTCTGACGAGACGGCCGATGAAATGGCCGCCCTGCAAGACCAGATCGACGCCGAAAACCTCTGGGATCTCGACGCGCAGATCGACGTCAGCATGGAGGCCCTGCGCTGCCCCCCCGATGACGCCCAGGTTTCCACGCTGTCGGGTGGTGAACGCCGCCGCGTCGCGCTGTGCAAGCTGCTGCTTGAAGCGCCCGAAATGCTGCTGCTGGACGAACCCACCAACCACCTTGACGCCGAAACCATCGCCTGGCTGCAACAGCACCTGATGGCCTATCCCGGCACCATCCTGATCGTCACCCACGACCGCTATTTCCTCGATGACATCACCAGCTGGATTCTGGAACTCGACCGCGGCCGCGGCATCCCCTACGAGGGCAACTATTCCGCCTGGCTGGAACAAAAGGCCAAAAAACTGCAACAGGAATCGCGCGAGGATAA
>Ga0316206_1002942_pt1 | contig 10335 bp, 9 predicted proteins | sample 6monthpyrite_MG_FD_204942 | JGI IMG/M metagenome (GOLD analysis project Ga0316206, IMG submission 204942) | Microbial mat bacterial communities from mineral coupon in-situ incubated in ocean water Damariscotta River, Maine, United States -... | ecosystem: Environmental > Aquatic > Marine >...
TTTTCATGATAGGCCCAGAATGCAAGACCCATGACGGCCAAGGCCGACGACAAGTACAAAAGTGATTTCATGATTTCCCCCTCTTGCTTGGCAATTGAGGCATGCCCAATGCGATACGATCGCAAGGGCCGGCCCCGGCACTGGTACGGGTCGCAATTCTTAATTTGGCAGAGCGCGCGCGGGGGTTTTCCGCCAATTCATGCTTGTCCGGTCCGATTGCGCGGCGGGTCTTGATGACAAACCGCGCGGTTGTTTGTTCCGCCGCAGGGGCATAGCGGTTGCCCTGCCCGCCCGCCCCGCTGCGTTGTTGAAAAAAGCGTTTGACCATCCGGTCCTCGATGGAATGAAAGGTCACGACAGCCAGGGTGCCACCGGGTTTCAACGCACGTTCGGCGGCTTCAAGCCCATCGGCGAGCTGGCCATATTCATCATTCACAGCAATGCGGATCGCCTGAAAACTGCGGGTTGCGGGATGGGTCTGGCCGGGTTTGGGGCGCGGCAGGCAGCCCTCGACGATTTTGGCCAGCCGCCGCGTGGTTTCTATTGGTGCCTCGGCGCGGGCGCGCAGAATGGCGGCGGCGATCCGGCGCGAGGCGCGCTCTTCGCCGTAATGATAAAGAATGTCGGCCAGCGCGGATTCATCCAGCGTGTTGACCAGATCGGCAGCACTGGGACCATCGCCGCCCATGCGCATATCGAGCGGGCCGTCGCGCATAAAGGAAAAGCCGCGATCCGCCTGATCAATCTGCATAGAGCTGACGCCAAGGTCCAGCACGACGCCATCCAGCAAGTCATCTGAATATTGATCAAGATCGCTGAACGTGCCCTCGACCAAACGCAACCGGTCGCCATAGTCCGCCGCCCAGCTTTGCGCCATCTCAAAAACGCTTGGGTCGCGATCCACGGCAATCACCGTTTCCGCGCCTGCGTCCAACATGGCACGGGTATACCCACCCGCGCCAAATGTGCCGTCCAGCCAGATACCACCCAAGGGTGAAATTTCAGCGATCAAAGGGCGCAGCAGGACGGGAACATGGGGGTCGGTGGCGGGAATGTGGGCTGGGGCGGCCATCGCCTCATCCCCCTCGCGACTTGTCGAGCAGCGTCAGCGGGTCGAAATCCTCTGGGAAATCTTCCAGCCAGGCCTCTGTCTTGGCCAGCTCCTCGGATTCGTAGGTTTCGGGCTTCCAGATCTGGAAGGTGTCGCCGGTCGCGATGAAAAACGCCTCGGCGTCCAGCCCGATTTTGCCGCGCAATTTCGCGGGCAACACCAGACGGCCGGTTTCATCTACATTTGTGGACAGTGACTGACCGGAAAACAAACGTTCCAGCATGCGACGTTCGACAGAGCCGCGCGCAAGATCGGCGATCTGGTCATCGACCTCGTTGATCGCGTCAATTGTATAACATTCAAGATAGCTGCGGCGGTGGTCACCATAAACAATGACGAATTCAGGGGCGGCACCATCGGCGCGGGCGGAATCGCCGGCCTCTAGTACACGGCGAAATTGGGCCGGGATTGAAACCCTGCCCTTGCCGTCCACCTTTTGGTGGAATTCACCTCTGAACCTGCGAGCCATTGCCCTATCGGCCCCTTTTCAAACGCCCCGTTGCTTCAAAGCTCCCCAGCCTTAAAATGGAAACGGCGGTTGATCTGCTGCCACTGATCAACCGCCGCCCTTGCCCCATTTCTGGGTATGTCCGACTGCACGCGCCACCTGGGGGGATGTCTGCTCGCTCGCGCGCCGGATCTCTTTGTTCGATGAAAGCGGGTGCCTGTACGAAACCTGACTTTTTTTATTATTTGGGAGTGTGGGGTTCTTTGGGTGCCCCGTTGTTCCCGTCTTCATCGTGTAAACAGTTTTGGCACGGGAATTCATGGGAATCAACAGGAATTTACGGGCACCTGCCCAGATCAGCCATGATTATAAGGGATTTTGCACAAAATGCTAGGTCTGAGTTTTGATCGAAATCGCATCTTGTAGCGGACACCAACAAGAACAAACACTACATATAGCGTTGGCATGAGAATCTGAAGAATGTGCCATATTTTCCCAGAATTCTTGGCGATTGGCACGCCAATCACCATCAGAGATCTTGGAATTCGGGGATTTTCGACTGAATTCGCCGCAAATCATGCCGGGTGATTCGAAATCTATATACTAGTTCCCATGAATTCCCACGCCACATACAGTTCAAAACCGGTGCGGCGTGGACATTCGCCCGTAAACTCGCCCGTGAGCTCGCCCGTGAAACGGCAAATCGGGCCGTTCGGGTGCCGCCTAGGCGACGCCCTCTGACACCAGGCGCGCCGCAAGATCGCCGTAGGCCTTGGCCAGTGGCCCGTCACCCGCCGCAATTGGCGTACCGCCGTCCCCGGCGACACGTACATCCAGCGACAGTGGCAATTCACCCATAAAGGGCACACCGATCCTGTCGGCCTCTTCGCGCACACCGCCATGGCCAAAAATATGTGCCTCATGCCCGCATTGCGGACAAATATAGGCCGACATGTTTTCGATCAGCCCCAACACAGGGGTGTTGAGCTTGGCGAACATGTCGATTGCCTTGCGCGCATCCAGCAACGCCACGTCCTGCGGGGTCGACACAATCAGCGCGCCGGTCAGGGTGGTTTTCTGGCAAAGCGTCAGTTGCACATCCCCGGTGCCCGGCGGCAGGTCGATGATCAGTATGTCCAGCGCGCCCCATTGCACCTGCCCCAACATCTGCTGCAGCGCGCCCATCAGCATCGGCCCACGCCAGACCACCGCCTGATTGGGGTCCATCATCAGCCCCATCGACATCATCGTCACGCCATGGGCCTGCAGCGGAATGATCTGTTTGCCATCCGGCGAGGCGGGACGTTTGTTGACCCCCATCATGCGGTGCTGGCTGGGCCCGTATATATCGGCGTCCAACAGACCCACGCGGCGGCCCTGTTTCGCCAGCGCCACGGCAAGGTTCGACGACACGGTCGATTTGCCCACCCCGCCTTTGCCAGAGGCAATCGCCAGAATACGGTCGACACCGGGCACCGGCATCGGCCCTTGCTGTGGGGTCGGGTGGCGGCCAATCTTCAGATCTGGCGGTGGCGCTTTATGCTGCGCCGCAGCGGGGCCATGCGCGGTTAAAACAGCCGAGACAGACGACACCCCCGGCAATTCACCCACCCGCCGTTCCGCCTCGGCGCGGGTCGATTCAAGCAGTCGTGCCGCGTCAGGGCTGGGTGCCTCAATCACGAATCGAACGGTTTCGCCCTCGACACTCAGGGCGCGCACCATGTCGGATGTCACCAAATCACCACCCTGCGGCAGCTTAACCATAGATAACACTTGACGAATTTCTTCAGGAGTAGCGGACATTTGTTTTTTCCCTGCCTGTTTTCCAAGCAATACCTGCCATCTTTTCAGCAAAGGGCAAGGCCCGCGCGACCAAGTGCCCGGAAAAGATGCACATCCGCGTTAACTTTCCGTTGGGGCACATATGCGCATGCCGCATAGCAGCATTTCGAAACCATCCATTGTGCATCCGCAGCATCGGGTTATGTTGTTGGCAACAGCGGATGACAGCGCAAACATTGCTCTTCAAACCGCTTTAACAGATGAACGAGACGAGAAACCGACATGGCATTTGCAAACGATATCCACAGCTTTGAAACCGGCATGGTTCGCCGCATGTACGAGACACTTGTGCAGGCCCGCGCCGGGTTCGCCAAACGCAAAACATACAACAGCACCCTGAATGAGCTGGAAATGCTCAGCCAGCGCGAATTGGACGACCTGGGCATCACCCGCAGCAATATCCGTAAAATTGCACACGAGGCAGCCTACGGCGAATAAGTTACGGTTCAGACGTCCCTCTCCTCCTCCCTGGGGTGTCTGTTACTTGCGCGGCGATGCCTCTCTTCCTCCCTGGCATCGTCGCCCTTTTCCAGAAGATCGGATGGCCTCCTCCCAGTAACCATCCGTGTTTGAAGCGGCGGCACCTTTCCTCCTCCCTGGTGTCGTCGCTCGATATTCCAAGATCGAATGGCCTCCTCCCAAGCTTGCCATTTGAAAGGCGACGGTGCTTTTCCTCCTCCCTGGCACCGTCGCCATAATAATTCAGTTCGGATGGTCTCCTCCCAGATAACCATCCGTTACAAGAAACGGCGGTGCCCTCCTCCCTGGCATCGCCGTTTTCTTTTTCAGAACATAAGAATGGCGTCATCCCGCAAGGCCAATGCCTTGCGTTCCAGAACGTGCGGCCGTCGGGAAATTACGTCAGAACGGGACGTCGCCGGCGCGCTCTGCAGGCACGATGAATTTGGCGACAACCTTTTTGCTGCCGGCCTTTTCGAATTCGATATCCAGCTTATCGCCTTCAATCCCCATCACATAGCCATAGCCAAATTTGGCGTGAAACACCCGGTCTCCCTGGGTAAAGGCGCTGACCGCATCAAGGTCGATCACCGTGTTGCGGCTTTCGCGTGGCTGGCTCATCGGGCGCGAAGCCTGGCGCGATTGCAGGCGTTTCCACCCAGGTGAGTTATAGACATTCGCCGATGCGGCGCGGTCCTGAATACCGCCACCCGCGCCGCCCGAACCGCCCGAACCCATGCCCGCCGCGCCATATCCGCCACCATACAGACCGGGCGGTGTCAGTACCTCGACATGGTCGCTGGGCAACTCATCGATGAACCGGCTGGGCAGCGCCGATTGCCACTGGCCATAAACCCGCCGGTTGGCGGCAAAGCTGATGGTGCACAATTCCTCGGCCCTTGTGATGCCGACATAGGCCAGGCGCCGTTCCTCTTCGAGCCCCTTCACGCCGCTTTCATCCATGCTGCGCTGCGACGGGAAAAGCCCGTCTTCCCAGCCCGGCAGAAAGACGGCAGGAAACTCCAGCCCCTTGGCGGCATGCAGGGTCATAATTGACACTTTCGCACCTCCGTCATCGGTCTCATTGTCCATGATCAGCGCGACATGTTCCAGGAAACCCTGCAAATTTTCAAACTGTTCAAGGGCTTTGATGAGTTCCTTAAGGTTCTCCAGCCGACCGGGCGCTTCTGGCGTCTTGTCATTTTGCCACATTCCGGTGTAGCCGGATTCATCCAGAATTTGCTCGGCAAGTTCGATATGGCTGATCTTGGGCGCGCCGCGTTCAAAGCTGGGCGCAACCGGCGCATCCTCGTCGTCGATGACCGAATTATCGTCATTTGGCACCCGCACCAGCGGGCCCAGCGCCAGATCATGCCAGCGGTCGAATTGTTCCACAAGATGGGCGATCTGGCCCTTGGCCTTGCCGCTCAACTCTCCGGTGGCGGCGGCGATGCGCGCGCCTTCCAGTAGCGAAACGCCATTGGCGCGGGCGATTCGCTGGACGGTTTGCTGCGCTTTATCCCCGGCACCGCGTTTGGGGGTGTTCATGATCCGCTCAAACGCGAGGTCATCGTCGGGGCTGGTGGTGACGCGGAAATAGGCCATCGCGTCGCGAATTTCCAAGCGTTCGTAGAATCGCGGGCCGCCGATGACGCGGTACGGCAGACCGATGGTCAGGAACCGATCCTCAAACGCGCGCATCTGGTGGCTGGCGCGCACCAGAATCGCCATATCATCCAGGCTGATCGGCAGCAGCCCGCGTGTGCCGCGCTGCAAGGATTCGATTTCTTCGCCGATCCAGCGGGCCTCTTCCTCGCCGTCCCAATGGCCGATCAGGCGCAGCTTTTCGCCGTCCTCGGCGTCGGTCCACAGGGTTTTGCCCAAACGCCCCTTATTGGCATCAATCACACCAGAGGCGGCGGCCAGAATATGCGGGGTCGAGCGATAGTTTTGTTCCAGCCGCACCACTTTGGCGCCCGGAAAATCCTTTTCGAACCGCAGGATATTGCCCACCTCGGCACCGCGCCAGCCATAGATCGACTGATCGTCGTCACCCACACAGCAGATATTCTTGTGACGCGCCGCCAGAAGCCGCAGCCACAGATATTGCGCGACATTGGTGTCCTGATATTCATCGACAAGGATATACCGAAACCAGCGCTGATATTGCTGCAGGATATCGTCATGCGCCTGAAAAATCGTCAGCACATGCAGCAGCAGATCGCCGAAATCGGCGGCGTTCAGGTCTTTAAGGCGCGCTTGATACAGCGCATACATCTCAATCCCGCGCTGGTTAAAGGCACCGGCATCGGCGGCGGGCACCTTATCGGGCGTCCAGGCGCGGTTTTTCCAGTTATCAATCACCCCCAACAGCATCCGGGGCGGCCAGCGTTTTTCGTCGATCTGGGCCGCGATGATCAGCTGTTTCAGCAGACGCACCTGATCGTCGGTGTCCAGAATCGTAAAGTTTGACTTTAGCCCCACCAGTTCGGCGTGCCGCCGCAGCAGTTTCACACAGATCGCGTGGAAGGTGCCAAGCCATGGCATGCCCTCAACCGTTTGGCCGAGCAGCCGCGCGACGCGGTTCTTCATCTCGCGCGCGGCCTTGTTGGTAAAGGTCACCGACAGAATCTCATTGGGCCGCGCTTTGCCGGTGTTCAGCAAATGCACCATCCGGGTGGTCAGCGCCTTGGTCTTGCCGGTGCCGGCGCCCGCCAGCATCAGCACCGGGCCATCCAATGCCTCAACCGCGGCGCGCTGCGCCGGGTTCAGGTCATCAAGATAAGGCGCAGGGCGCGCCGCCATCGCCTGGGCCGACAGCGACAGGGCCGCCGCGCCTTCAAAGGCGTCACTTTCGTCGAAACTGCTCATGACGCGCAGGTTAGCGCGAAGTGGCCCCGAGATAAAGATGTGTTCCCATTCTGTTCTGCGTTAAACCTGACCGCTATGCGGCATCCGCCAATTCCTGATGCTGCAACGCTGCCAACGCCGCCTTATCGGCCTGTGGCACGGTTTCTCGGCGGCGCATGAAGACGGGCAATGTTGCCGCGCAGGCCATGGCCCCGCCCCCTTTGACCGAAGCATCCGCCAACTGGCTGACCAATTCGGCAGAGACATTGGCGCCCACAAGGCAATGCACCGACGGCAGCAATTCATACAGCTCATCGACATCGGCCTCTGTCCGGGGGGTCATCATGATGGTGGCCAGCAGCGGGTTTTGGTATTCCGCCAGCAGCGCCAGCGCGTGGGTGCGTTTGGCACGGATCGTTTCGGCGACAATCAACAAATCAACATGCGCGCATTGAACGCACACCTCTGCCACCTTTGCACTGGCGGTCGAGGTAACTTGATACCCCGCCCGCAGCAACGCGATAGTCAGGTTTTCCTGACGTTCCAGCACATCGTCAACAATGAGGACCTGCATGACCATTCTCCTTTCTGAAGTCTCGGCTTGCAGGCACGCTACCGGCGTGGCGTTTAAAATTTGATGAAGATTCGAATGGCCTGCGGGCAGATTGCTGCACGGAATTCTCGGCGCCAACTTTCACGTGCAGACTTTTTCTTGCGGGAATTGCACGACGCGCGCCCCCGGCCCGCAGCAATTGGAAAACCTTCTGTTTGGGCTTAACGTTTCCGCAGCCCCGGCTTAAGGATGGAATATGGAATTCGATAACAAATACCCCGCCATATCCGACCTTGCCGCGCGCGCGCGGCGGCGCATTCCGCGTTTCGCCTGGGATTTCCTTGATAGCGGCACCGGGGTTGAGGCGACGCTGCGGCGTAACCGGGCCAAGCTGGACGAGATCCTGTTCAACCCGGCGATCATGTCGGGCGAGGTTGAGGCCGATCTGGGCACGCGGTTTCTGGGGCGCGATCACCCGCTGCCGTTTGGTATTGCGCCGGTGGGCATGTCGGGGCTGATGTGGCCCGACGCGGAACGTCTGTTGGCGCAGCTGGGGCGGGATGCCAGCATACCCTATTCCCTGTCCACTGTGGCGTCACAAACGCCCGAAACCGTGGGGCCGCATGTGGGCCCGGATGCGTGGTTTCAGCTTTACCCGCCGCGTGATCCCGACATCCGCAAGGATTTGCTGAAACGCTTCAAGGACGCGGGGTTCGGCACGCTGGTGCTGACCGCCGATGTGCCGGTCGCCTCGCGTCGTGAACGCCAGCAACGCGGCGGGATGACCACGCCACCCCGGCTGACCCCGCGCATTCTGGCCCAGATCGCCACCTGCCCCGCCTGGGCGCTGGGAACCGCGCGGGTCGGGATGCCCCGGCTGCGCACCATTGAAAAGTACACCAGCGATCAGGGCGCAATGTCGTCAACCAAACACATCGGCTATCTGATCCGCACCTCACCCGATTGGGACTATCTGCGCTGGCTGCGCGACCACTGGAAGGGGCCGATGATCGTCAAAGGCGTGCTGGTGCCCGAGGACGCGGCGCGGCTGCGCGATGAAGGCGTCGATGCCGTCTGGATCAGCAACCACGCCGGACGCCAGTTCGACGCCGCCCCGGCCTCGATCGAGGTGTTGCCAGACATCCGCGCGGCGGTGGGGCCAGACTTTCCGCTGATCATGGATGGCGGCATTTCGGGCGGTTTGGATATTCTGCGCGCTTTGGCAAAGGGTGCGGATTTCGTGATGCTGGGGCGGGCGTTTCATTACGGGCTGGCGGCATTGGGCGCGGCGGGCGCGGCCCATGTGGTGCATATCCTGCGCGAGGATATCATATCGAACCTCGGGCAATTGGGGCTGGCCGGATATGAAGGGCTGGCCGCGCGGTTGCGCTAATTCGAAAGGCTGACCGGTGTTATGACAGCTTCAGACAACGGCGTTTCGCCAGACGGTAGGGCGCTTTGCAAGTCATCCGTGCTTGGCACATCAAACTGTCCAGCAAGATCGCAATGTCGCGCAGCCACGCCCCCCTTGGGTAGGTCGCCAACTGTCGCCGCGTCAGGAAAGGCCCGGAACCCGGCAGACGCGGCCCAGCTTTCGATGAAATGCTTTTTGCACACCCCGAACGGAACTTTGGCTAGCCCCGCAACCACCTGCATTTCATACTCATACCTGCCCTCGGCCGCGTCAATCAAGATGACCATCGGTTTCTTCCCAGTCAGATATGCAGAAAACAGCGCCTGATGCACGCTGTCACGGTTGGACGCGGTGTTGTCCATGCCAATCTCGATAACATGGGTCGGCGTTTCGCAATCAACCCGTACGTGGCGATCTTCGCCCAAGTTGGGGAAATAGTGCCGCACTTCTGTCACACCGCCATTAAGCAGGTTGCACAACAAAATAGCGATGGCCGTTTCACCCATAACACGAATCTTTCAAATGACTGCGCAATGTTAACATAAGTTAACAAAAGGTTAATGGGTCATTTGATGGTCAAACGCGTAAACATACGACTCCAAAACTCAGGGCCGACCGATTAGCGCTGACAACAGCAACACGAAGATCAGGGTGTTTCATTCCGGGAATGCCGGTCTGACAAAGGCGCCCTGTCAGCCGGGCAATGAAAGGTTGCTTTGAGACTCAGGATATCCCACTCTTGATCGGGTTACCGGGGCGAACCCGGACACGCTGACGGAATTGGCCGTACTGGCGAAAAGACTGCGCAAACGCGCACATCCAATACCAACGAGAGGATAACACTTTGAAATTCATGCCACTTATCGCGATGATCGCCCTTGCCGCAGGGCCTGCTTTGGCAGACAACCACAGCGCGGATGACGTGCATTGGTACATCACAATGACGGTCAACGCCGGTCAGGCGGATGCGGTCAAACCGCTGCTGGACCGGATGGTTGCGGCGACGCAGGCCAATGAGCCGGGTGCGCTGACCTATGACTATATGGGCGAAGGCGATCAGGTGCATATCGTTGAGCGCTATGCCGACAACGCGGCGGCCATGACCCATATGGGGAATTTCGGTGCCAACTTTGCCGGCGAGTTTCTTGAGACATTCTCGGTCACCTCGGTCGCGGTTTATGGACCCGCAGGCGACGACCTGAAAGCCGCGCTTGCGCCATTCACGCCGACATACATGCCGCAGATCAGCGGCTTCTCGCGCTAACGCCACGGGCGCTTGGCCCGGTGACGCATCTGACCATCCCGCAGCGCGGAATGCTTTGCTTTGGTCAGTTGTGTGTTGCCGGGCCAAAGCGTTTCCATATTTGATTACACCAATGACGCCAAAACCCGCGTTTCGAACCTTTGGCACCACTGGCAAGACATAGGTGTATAGGTGTATAGGTGTCCTGCGGCTGCATCGCCGCGCCGACTGGTTGACGCCAACAGCTTTACCCTCCGCCGCTTACCGCCTATGAATTGCTGCAACTGCAAAACGGGGGGGTCGCAATGGCCGAATTTCAGAAGATCCTTATCGCCAACCGGGGCGAAATCGCCATTCGAGTGATGCGCGCGGCCAATGAGTTGGGCAAACGCACCGTCGCGGTGTACGCCACCGA
>Ga0316206_1002943_pt1 | contig 10332 bp, 12 predicted proteins | sample 6monthpyrite_MG_FD_204942 | JGI IMG/M metagenome (GOLD analysis project Ga0316206, IMG submission 204942) | Microbial mat bacterial communities from mineral coupon in-situ incubated in ocean water Damariscotta River, Maine, United States -... | ecosystem: Environmental > Aquatic > Marine >...
ATGTCATAGGCAGCAGATCCAAAATTACGCATGATTTGTGCTGCGTTTAAATAGGCCATATTTACAAAGTCTTTTAAAACGTATTGCGCCATCGCACGTCCGTTGTATAGATAGCGACCATCTTCTTCATAAGTTGCAGAAGTAATACCGGTTGGTTTTCCGCCATTTTGAATATGAAGCCATTCTGCATAGTTGGTTAAGTGATCATTACCAGCGACAGGTACCTTATATTTTTGTTCAATTTTTGTTGCACCATAGGGTACAGGCATTAATAAAAACTGAGAAATGTAAGGGCCAGTTGTTTCACCTGGCGCGACACCCCTGAATAAAGTTTGCTGAGTGACGTTACCATTGTCTGTAGGCCCACGGAAATCAGACATGTTATCCATATCCGCTGTTGCTTCAGCAATTAAATCGCTGCTGTCGTAATTAGAGTAAGGTACGTCACGTGTGACTGCCTGCCATAATACTTCAGTAGCTTCTGCTGCCTGCCATGCGCTACTAAATGCAGGAGCTGCTGGCATTGTGAATGAATGAGGGTCTTTACCTTCTGTTAAAAATGAATAAGCAGCTTGTGGGTTTCTTAAGCCGTAGCCATTAGTTACACCTTTTGGGATGTCTTCAAAGTCATCACCTTTTCCTGTAGAAAGTGCATTGAGCATTAGCTGATAAGCATTGTTATCGACTTCACCATACTGATTATGCGGCAGGCCTTTTGAATAACTATTGATATGATTATTCAGGCTGTTTTCATCACCATTGTTCGGGTGTTGAGGAAGTGGCTCTAACAGATTTCTTAAAGCTGCTCGTGCTCTTAGTTTATATGCTTTGTATGCACGTTCAATATCAGAGCCTGAATCTTTATGACCAGCTGAAGCCTGAGATGGCAACATGGTTATAGAGAGTAAACTTGCTGCTATCAGGACATGAAATGAAGCGGATGTTTTGATAAGACTTTTTTTAATTTTAGACATTGTCTTTCCCTGTTTTATTTTAATTTTTATTAACGCTAAAAAAATTAACGCAGATGAACGGTCATTGCAATGTATTGATATGAATATATTTATGATTTTATGATTTAATGAAAAAATATAAGGTGTTTCCCTTAGGTGATTTGATTATTTATCATTGAATTTAGATAGATTAGAAAATTACTTTATTAAAATTTAACCATTAAGAAGGTTTTATTATTCTGTAAAGGGTAAAATTTGAATCTAATATATTATTAATTTTATTTTCTTCAGGTGAGGCTTGATGCTTCTGAATAGTCAGGGTGATTATGTTTAGTTCTGTTATCGACGCACGCAAAACCATAGATAGGTTAAAAGATGCTCTGAAACGAGATGATGGCTGTTCAGATTTTGAAGTGTTCAGTCTTATTGATGCTTTACAACAAGTATTTGATATTGTGGTCGCTGTCAATAAGCAGGATACAGTGCTTTCTGTTGATGAGATTTCAGATATTGGTGAGCAGGGTTTATCAATGATCGATAATCTTGTTTATAAGTTGATGAGTAACGATCTTGAATTGCACAAATTTGAGATTGAGACGGTGGCCATGTTTCTTGCAAATTGGGTGATTAAACATAAAGGAAGACTGAGTAATATCCAGTCAGTGGTCGACGGACTGGCTTATATGGCCAATCAGGTAGAGGATAAGGTCTCTTTGCTGCAGCTTTCTACATTTATGGGGCAGGTTGCTCATGCCTGTAGCGATGTAATTCAGCATGATCTGGATATTACTGATCCTGGCCGTCCATGGAGAGCGCTCAATATGAATCGTGGGATAGTCGCTACTCGTACGCATGATCTCGATATAATGCGTTCTGTCTTTACTGACTTAATAAAAGCTATACCAATGGATGCTCCTGCTTTTTTTAAAGAAGGGATGTCTGAAATGGGGCGACTGAACTACCCGGAACCGGTACAGGAATTAATGCAGGATTTTTTTAATCAAACGCAAAAGCCCGTTGTTCATTAGATATTTTTTCTTTTGGTAACTAACATTTTTACTTAATGTAAGCCAGATTCCTGTAAATAAAGTTTTATTTTTCTGATAGCCTCTTCATTGAAAAGAGGTAATAACTCATCAATTTTTTCCAGATTAAATTCTGTGTTGATAGTTTTGATTTGTGTTGCACTCCATGAAGCTTCTTCAGTCCTGTTAAGTTCAAGCAATACAACGGTTAGAAATATATGTGGTGTTAACAAATTGTTATTTCGCTCAATGGCTTCATTTAGTGCCGCTTCTGCCAGTTCGTATTTACCCATGAAATAATAAATTTGTCCGAGAACAGATGAATAGGCGGCTGGAAACTTCGGGTTAAGCAGCATAGCTTTTTTTACCAGATTAAGCGCCTCTTCTGCGGACCCGGAATGCATTTTACTGACGGCCAAACTAATGTAGCTGTCTGCATAATTTGGTTCAAGTTCGATTGAATGCCTGGCAGCATTGGCAGCCAGCTCATATTCATGTCTGAATAAATAAACATAAGCCAGTGTCCAGTATGCCTGAGGTAGTTCATTATTAAGAGCCACTCCTTGGGTAGCTATCTGTAGCGCCTTCTCTAATAAATCCTCTGATGTAGTATTCCAGCCATAACGATGTTCTGCTATATACGTTAAAGCCAATGAGCTGTATGCACGTGCAAATTTTTCATCGCGCAAAATAGCCTGTTGATAAAGCTCACGAGCCAGTATGTTGTCTTCCTGAGTATGGTGAGCATACAGCGCTCTTGCTTTTAAAAAATCATCATAAGCTTCAAAATTACTGGTATAACGCAGCGCTGTGCGTCGTTGTTCTTGTTGTGTGAGTTTAATAGATAGTTTGTTAATTATTTGCGCAGTGATTTCATCTTGTACATCGAACAGACTATTAAGCTGACGGTCATACTTTTCAGACCAGAGATAGATATTACTGCTTGCATCAATCAGGCTGATATTGATGCGAAGATATTTATCATCATGTCTTACACTGCCTTCAAGTACGTAACGTACACCTAAGCTGTTTGCTATGTGATTATAGTTTTCATTATTACTTAGTACATTTTGTACTGATGCTGGCGCTATAACCATCAGGCCGGATAGTTTGGACAGGGCAGTGGTGATATCAGCTGTCATACCGGTGCTGAAATAGTCTTTGCCTGAATCATTGCCAATATTTATAAACGGCAGCACGACTATCGATGGTATATCTGTGTGTGTTGTAGGCATATTCTCAGTTTGTTCTTTTGTTGTTGAGGAACTGAGCGCGTAAATACCTGAGATGATTAGCACCAAATAAATGACCAGAGTTGTAAGAGATATTTTTGATGACGGGCGGGGGCTTGTAAATTGAATGCCGTTTGTTGTATCGGTTTTTATTGTTGCAATCAGACGGTAACCCTTTTTTGGGATGGTTTCGATGTAGGCTGGCTGTTGAGTGCTATCACCTAAGGTCTTACGAAGTTTTGCAATACAACCCGTTAGTGCATCATAACCGACTACGGTATTTTTCCAGACGGCTTGTTCAAGTTGCTCACGTGTAATCAGCTGGTCAGGGTGTTCTGACAGAAAGAGCAAAACATCCATGACCTTTGCTTCTATTTTAATGGTATTACCGTCTTTACTGAGTTCATTAGTCACTGGGCTGACGTGCCAGTCACCTAAATAGAATGAAGTAAATGCTGTTGTCACAAAATGTTCCCTGATCTTAAGATACTGTTTCTATTAATATTATATATTCATCAGAAAAAAAACATTTTTATTACATATGTTTTTTCTCAATACAGGGTACAAGTTCTCTCATTATTTGTCATTACAGGAGAGGCTAGTGTTCGTAAAATATGTTTTGAAGTGGTTTGTTGTATGTGCGGGTATTATCTTTGCTTCTGAGGTTCTCTCGAAAGAAATCACCATTCCCTATAAAGACATAACACTAAATGCCGATTTCCAGCTGGTTAATGGAAAAACGATAGACGATGGTGTTGTTTTAATGACACATGGCGCACTGGCACACAGGGACATGGAAAGTCAGCGATATATTCGGCAATTATTGAATGATCGGGGATATAACACGATAGCAATCAACCTGAGTCTTGGCATTGATAACCGCCATGGGATGTACGATTGCTCATTAACACATCGACATCGTAATAGTGATGCAGTTGATGAAATTTCAGTCTGGTTAAACTGGTTACAAAGCCAGGGAGCTAAACAGGTCATATTAATGGGGCATTCGCGAGGCGGTGCACAAACAGCATTATTTATGGCTGAGTATTCATCAGAGCTTGTCACTCATCTGGTGTTGCTTGCTCCAGCACTTAAAGAAAACAGTAGTCCGGATATCTATTACCGGCGGTATGCACTTAACCTGAAGTCACTCTTAAAAAAAGCACGTAATGTTATCAGTTCAGATGATAAGAACGTTCTTATTAAAAAAATAGGTTTGATGACTTGCAGTAATACAACAGCTACTGCTGAAAGTTTTCTTTCATATTATGGTCAGCTGGATCAGCTTGATACTTCTTATTTGTTAACAAAAATATCTGCTTCTACACTGGTTGTTGCCGCGGGTAATGATCAGGTAGTGCCTGAACTTGAAAAAAAGATTTCAGATAAAACACACAATAAAAACGTTCAGGTTGTCGTTGTTGAAGGATCAGATCATTTGTTCCGTGATTTGAATGCTGATGATGCAGTTGATTATATTCATGAATATATTCAGAAAAGTAAAAACCATTTTTAAATAAACTATTTTTTGTAGAGGTGCTGTTGTGATAATAAAAGCTAATATATTTTTCATTGCTATATCAAGCCTGATGTTTACCAGTGTTTCGGTTGCAGCTGATTTGTTTTTAACCCGTTCAATGTCTGTTGAAACTGCACAACAGGCGGCAACTGCAGCAATGAAAAAATGTCGTGACCGAGGTTTTTCTGTTGCAGTAGCTGTGGTTGACCGTGGTGGTAATCTCCAGGTTTTATTGCGCGACCGTTTTGCAGGTCCTCATACCATATCGACAGCCACACAAAAAGCCTGGACTGCTAACAGTTTTCGACAATCTACAGCGCAGTTGGCGGGGTTGCTTGAAGAAAAAAGAATTCCCAGTCAGGTTGCAAATAACCCCGGAGCCTTATTAGTTGGCGGTGGTCTGCTTGTTCGGGCGGCAGGTGAAGTGGTTGGCGCTATTGGTGTGTCCGGAGCACCTCCGGGTAAGTCAGAGCGTGACAGCATTGATGGTGATTGTGCGAAGGCTGGTATAACTGCGATTGAAGAGACACTTGAGTTTTCTGAGTAGTGAATGCTAAACAAATAATCTGGGACTGGCCATTACGACTATTTCACTGGTTACTGGTGGTGAGTTTGTTACTAGCGTACCTGTCTGGATCTGAAGGTGGAATCTATCTGGACTGGCACTCACAGTCTGGTCTTTTCGTGCTTTCACTGCTTTGTTTTCGTTTCAGTTGGGGATTTTTAGGAAGTTATTATTCACGATTTTCTACATTTTACCCTTCAGTTTCACGCTTCCATGACTATTTAAAAACAGACTATCAGCCAGCTGGTCATAATCCATTGGCTGCGCTGTCAATATTTTCAATGTTGATCGTTATTTTAATCCAGTCAGTAACCGGCTTATTTATGTCTGATGAAGACTACGAATTCTATGGTCCACTTGAAGATTTGATTGAAGGCGAGTATGTGTCGGTAATATCGTTTTGTCACCAAAACCTTATTAATCTAATTATAACTTTAGTTATTTTGCATTTATTAGCAATCATCTATCACTCTGTTCTTAAAAAGCAGAGCGTAATTATGCCAATGATTACGGGAAAAAAATCAATCTTTAAAAATGATCCTCATAAGCTCGTCGATAAATTCAAATTCACGGAATTAATGATAGCAGTCGGTATTGCCATGATTACATTCTGGGTCATCAATAGTGGGATGCTCTTAGAGATCCTGCTTCTATTAATACGTTAAAAACTGAAATATTTAAATATAAAAAGGGGAAGTAAATGAAAATTAAAGTACTGGTCGTCTGTTTTATCCTGTCATTAACATCATCTGTATTTGCTGGTGAAAAGTCTGCAGCAAAAAAACAGGCTGATCTGATTAAATACCGGCAATCTGGCATGATGTTTTTACGCTGGAATATGGGCAAGATAAAGAAGCAGGTAATTAAAAGACCTGAAACATTTAATCGTGCGGATATTATTTCGGCCGCGAAAGTGATTGCAGCCATTGCTGATTCGGATATGGGTAAGCTTTATCCTGAGTCAACGAAGTCAGGTACTGGTTGGAAAAAAACCAGAGTTAAGGCTGCATACTTTGATGAAAAAGATATAGTTAAAGAAAAGTATATGAAGTTAATAGAAGAAACCGATAAGCTTGAAGAGCTGTCTGGTTTTGCTGATGCTGGAGTAATACGCGCTCAGTTTAAAAAAGTATTGAGTTCATGCAAGAGTTGTCATAAAGGTTATCGAAGTAAAATATAAAAAAGACGAGGTAACCCGTGTTCTGTCTGTTGTTATTAATAGGCATCAGGCAGAGTCTTTACGCATAGTATTTATATAGAAACACCTCATTTTAATCATTTAAGCAGTCATTCGGCTAAATAAAGTCATTAGGCATAAATTATTTGGACGTTTCCTGCTGATCTTTAGTAAAATCACCTGATTATTACGTTAACTGACTGATCAGAGTGTATTTTTATGGGAAGAGCTTACCAAAATCGTAAAGAATCGATGGCTAAAACGTCTGACGCAAAGGCTAAAGTCTATTCAAAATATGGCCGTGAAATTTACGTTTGTGCCAAAAATGGTGGTACTGACCCTAATGGTAACCTGTCTCTGCGTCGTTTAATTGATAATGCCAAAAAAGATCAGGTACCTGCTCATGTCATTGAGAAGGCAATCACTAAAGCTGAGGGTGGGGCAGGTGAAGACTTCGTACTGGCTCGTTATGAAGGTTTTGGACCAGGTGGCTGCAACGTGATTGTTGATTGCCTGACGGATAACAACACACGTACCTTTAATGATGTTCGGGTCTGTTTTACCAAAACTAAAGCCAAAATTGGTGCGCCTGGTGCTGTTGCGCATATGTTTGACCACAGCGCCGTGTTTGTTTTCAAAGGCGATAATGAAGATCAGATTTTAGAAGCCATGCTGGATGCGGATGTTGATGTCACTGATGTTGAATCAGAAGATGGCATGATTACGGTTCTGGCGCCACACACCGAGTACAACAAAGCAAGAACAGCGCTGACAGAAATACTGGGTGATATCGAATATGAAGTCGATACGATTACCTTTATTCCGCAGACTGAGTGCACCATCAGTGGTGATGATGTAGAAATGTTTGATAAGTTTCTGGAATTGTTAAACGATAATGATGATGTACAAAACGTATATCATAATGTCGAGATGTAAGAAAAAACTATTCGTTCGTTAGCGCTATGTTATCGCTGTCTTGTCGATGGCTTAGCGCTTTCAATATCTTCATGCACCTGCTCGGGTGATCTTTCGTAAACCAGCTCGCGTCCCATTACATCGCCTGCATAGGCACGGCCGTTAGCGGTTGGGCTCAGGGTGCATTTAATGCTGTGAATGCCTTCACCAACCATGACTTCTATCCTGTGTTCGTTTTTACTATAAACAAGCACTTCAAGAGTTTGTTCATTTTCCGTTGCACGTACCGTAATCATTTCATTTTGCATGTTTTTAGAATCCTGTCTTAAGAAAACGATTTAAGATCACTATACGCAAGTGTTCATTGATCGCGCAACATGCTTTTGTTTTTATTCAGGCAAAATACCGACTAATACATACAGTCTTCCCGTTGGGCTGGTTGTCTTTTTAATGATTTTGGCATTTACTAAAACTTCTTTTGTGAGGCGGGTTGTAGATCCTTTTCCGTCGCTGCGAACCATATCAGTTGCGTCTCCGGACTGCTTGTTAGCCAGTGCTGATCGGGCATTACTCGCCGCCAGTTGTTTCATAAAACTTTCTCCAGCAGCGGATTTTTCTGCATAGCCAACGGCTGAATGTTCGATACCTTCAGTGCGGCCACTACAGACCCAGTCTGGTGCAATGGTTTCTTTACTGTCTGGATAGACGCAGGTTGAACAGCCAGAGAGTAATAATGGAGACAGACAAATTACTAGCAAACTGTATCCGAGTCTTTTCATCTTTAGTTTCTATGTCTAATTATTAAGTGTTAAAGAGTTTAAATGAATTATCTGCCATTGTGTAATTATTGGAAAAATGAAAAATGTAGATAAGTATTTTTAGAAAAGGAATAAAAGACCTCGCTGACAGCTTCTCGTAAAGTGTCAGGATGATTTGTTTAAGCCTGCACAGGCTTGCAGGCTATGGTTATTATTTAAGACGCGTCCTTATCGGCAGCGTGTGTCCAGCAGACGTGAGGGTGTACGCTGCTATCATCTACAATAACTTCCATTTTTAACATTCTCATAATGTCACCCATTGTGAATCTTTCATCAAAAGATGATTTCAGATATTCACAATGCTCAGGGTTAATATAAAGAAGGTTAGGGCGCATTCCATGTTCCCGCTCAAAGCCTGTAACAAGTCGATATAAGTAATCCAGCATGTTAATTCTCCGCTACGGTGTTACTACTATATATAGTACTGAGATACCTAAAAACAATGATATATATCTATATATTGTGAGTTTTTAACAAAATGTTCACTTTTGCTGATAAAAGGCAAAAGTGACATAAAAATAATGCATTGGCAATGATATTTGTGGTTTGAGTATCAGGCGAGGTACTGCATGAGAGCAATACTTTGTGTGTTGCTATTAACAGGCATAAAATATCACTATGATTAAACTAAGTAATGCATTAAATGCCTGGAAAAGCGCAGACTTTGATAACTTTTTGAAAGCGGATATCGATAAGATGACAGTGGATCAATTGCCTTTACAACAGGCGATTGTATCTAGCAGTTATGCACTTGATACAAATATTAAATCAATCATTATTAATAAAAGTGATGATAGTAATGCAATCCGAATAAAAGCAGGGGTGTATTTCACAGGCATTATTGCCGGTTGTAATTGCGCCGATGATCCGTCACCTGCTGATGAAATACCTGAATATTGTGTTATTCAAATTGAGATTAATAAAGCCTCGGCAGAGACAAAAATTACTTTATTGAATGAATAAGTATGCCGGGTATGGAACACGGTGACCGGAAAGATCCATTTTATGTGATTACCTTACCGTACAAAGGCAAACCTGATATTTACAGGGTTAATGAAAAGTATTCAATAAAAAAGGCCACGATGGCATTAAAGTCATCGTGGCCTTAGTGACTGCAGCAATTATTTAATAATTGAAAGCAGCTTTGGATTAGTAACCAGTTTTCTTACGCCGTGAGCATGGTCTTCAGAAAACTCATTGTTTTCACACCACTGACCAATGCTGTTGATATCCAGTTTTCCACATTTAGGTGTCACATTCCAGGTCACCTGTAATGGTGAGCATGTTTGCTCTGTGTATTTAGGGCCAGTCGTTGATCCCATAAACTCAACCGCTTTACCCAGTTTACGAGGTAATGATTTTGGCTGGTGCTTGCCTTTAACCATATTGCCTTCGTAAGCATAATCGTTAAAGTTAAGTGCAGATTTATCATTAACCAGTGTGAACACAGACGTTTCTACGCGTAGATCAGGGTTCGCGCATTTAGTACTAAGGCATGAACCTAAACCTTTTCCAGGTTTGATCTGGCAAGATGAATGTACCCAGTGAACTTCAATGGTATCGCCAGGCTTTAAACCTTTACAAATATTTTTTGAAGGCTTTTTAAGTTCTGAACGAGATAAAGATTTACTAATTTTACACTGGTAGCCACCGCCGTGACCATGATCGCCTTCACCGGCATAGATGGCAAAATCTTTTGCTTTATGTTCCGCGTTATTATGAAAATGAATATTACATAAGTTCATTTTCTTAGATTTTGGAGAGATAGAAAATGTCTGAGGATTTGAGCCTCTTAGATGATCAATATCACGAGGTGTTTGTGGACCGAAACCTTCACAAGCAGGGCCCGTTGTTTTTGCATGACTATCACTGCTAGCCATACTTTGTGTCGAGATGGATATTAAAATAATTAAAGTACAAGAGGCTAAATACTTTCCTGCGTTCATTTAATTCTCCTTAGAATCGATTAGTATTTGTACAACAAAGCTTTGTTAAGTGCTTATTTTTAGTTGCTCTTTTTTTGTGTGCTGAATAGTGCCACTTTATTCATGTGATTGGAAAAAGTTTTTACAAATAGTGTAAGATTAATCCAAAGAAATAGGCGTATACCCTATATTAAGTTGAGGTA
>Ga0316206_1002944_pt1 | contig 10324 bp, 8 predicted proteins | sample 6monthpyrite_MG_FD_204942 | JGI IMG/M metagenome (GOLD analysis project Ga0316206, IMG submission 204942) | Microbial mat bacterial communities from mineral coupon in-situ incubated in ocean water Damariscotta River, Maine, United States -... | ecosystem: Environmental > Aquatic > Marine >...
GATTTAGCCGATTTTGATTTTTCGATAAACTGATTCAGTGACTCTTGATAGCTCGGAATCGATTCAACCGCATAAACCAGCGGTGATGTAACTAATAACAAAATTAATAATGAATAGCGCATGAGATAACCACTTAGTTATTTAGAGTTTAATTATTTTAGTCTAATATTAGGGATCGACAAATTTGGCGCCTGAGCCAAGCTAAAGAGTAACATTAACTCTGCTTCACTATATTAAAAACAGAAAAGCCTGACTCCGACCCATTTGACATAATTTTCTCGACCCCTTTAATTTATTTCCTTATGGGTTAAAAGCTGATGGGCCAGGTGCTTTAAAGAACATCTGTTTAAATAGACCCAGATCTAGATAGTTCACAATATTATCTCCATTCATATCAGCATCTAGAGCGCCTGATTTAAAGAACACACTTTTAAACAGGCCGAGATCTAATGAATTAACTATATTGTCTCCATTTAAATCCGCGTCACAATAATTTCCAAAACCATCTCCATTAGTATCAAGCTGCGATGCATTAGCCACCTGCACACACACATCACATGCATCACCAACACCATCCGCATCTATATCCGCTTGATTGTCTGCAATCATAGGGCATACATCATCACCATCCAGTACACCATCTTCATCGCGATCAACACCTGCACGATTACCACTACCTAAAGGCATCGCCGAATAAGTTAAGGTGTTAGTGCCGCTCGCTAATGCAATTAATTGCGATTCACTCAAAGTAGCGCCAGCAATGCTATCAGGAGAAAACGAACCACTTTGATATACCCAGCCACGTACGTCATTACCAATACGAGCCTTTACAATCAAGTCGGTATTACCCTGGTTGGCCTGTGAAATCAACAAACTAATACGCCCTGTTACTGCACTAAGGTTGTTTGCATCCAGCGTAATTTGCTGCCCCACAACTGGCATGATATTACTGTCCATTGCGTGCATAAACTGCTCCAGATTTTCAGCTTCGTTTACAGTGGTATTAAATAAGTTAGCCTGATGAAAGGTAGATAAATCCGCTACGCTGCCATCATGAATAAAACCAAAACCTCGAATCTGGTCACCTTTGTGAATGCCATCTGTTGGAAATAAACTGTCCATAAACGGCACGCCGAACATACCGACTTTCTGGTACATGTTTCGTAAATGTGGCGTCTTAAAATCCTGAGTACCGCCTTCAAAACTCATACGTCCATCGCCACCAAAAAAACCTAACGCAGGATTTAGAACATGGCATTGATTACAGGTTAAAAAACCACCCACTGATGGAACGTTAAAGAAGAAGTTTTCACCAGCAATCTGTTTAGGCGTTTTTGAATTATTTAATGGTCTGTTTGGATTAGGCGGATAGGTAACCTGTAAAATAAAGTCAGTAAACTTATCCATGTCTGCGGTACTAATTGGGCCGTTATTACCTAACAATCCAGCAAAAGCCACATTAAATGTTTTAAAGGCACCCGGCTCATCCATTGCCCCGGGAGCACCACCGCCAACGGTTCTATCACCTCGCCAGTGCATAGGCCCATGATTATCCATACCCCGAAGAGATTGCGTTGTCATAGGTCCCTTCATAGGGTGATAAGGAGTTGTACCACCAAGAACACCTCCTACATTCGGATTACCTACTACAGTGCCTTCGGGGTCACCAAGATCCCAGGCCAGGCTATCAAAATCAGCAAACACATGACAACTTGAACAGGAGGCCTCACCGTTACTCGATGTGAAATTCGCATCGTATAAAAATGGCCGACCATCAACAACACTTTGCGGCTCAGGGTTATACAACGCATAGTGATGAGATTCAGTATTAGTCGTGCCATCAAGAACAGAAACCGAGTTATCAAATCGTGTTAACACATACACACGATTGCGTGCTTCATCAAGCACAAGGCCGCTTGGGCCACCACCCGAAACCGTTATATGATTTGCAGAATCCGGCGTAAAACTATTATCGTCGATTGAAGCCGTAGAAAACACACCGACTTTAGAAGAACCAAAAGCAGCCACATAAATAGTAGAACCGTCACTGGTAATTGCCATTGCATTCGGTGTCGCAAGACTATCATCTTTAACACCTGCAGCTGAAGGCACAACACTATAATTGATATGCTTATTTAAATGCCTTGGTTGTACACTGCTTGTTGCAGGGTCAATCACCGTAATCCTGGATTCATGAAGATGACCAATAACAGAGCTTGTGGTTGAACCTGCTGAACGCGTTCCTTCAAAACGCACCTGGTTCATGGCCTCTGTATTCGAGACGTAGATTTTGCCAGATGGGTGCGCCACCATGTTATATAAAACCGTGCCTACACCGGCAAATGAATTCACTTCACTGGGTACAGCTGCATTAGCATCAATCATAAACACATCTTTGTCAGGAAGATTAAATAAAACCTGGTTACTCCAGTCACGACCAAGCTCATCCTGCCACTTTGAACCATCATACTTAACAATCAAACCCACTTCAGGTGCCGGCGCACCAGCATCATTTGCATTGGGTACTGGTAAACCCCCTGGCGCACTAACTGCGCCTGCAGGATTACAAGGGATCACACTGGCACCACCATCACACACCGAGCCATCATGTACGGTGGTTGTTTGATTTCCCGTATGGAAACCAGCTACATAAACATGACTACCATCTGTTGATACTGCCAGTGCTCGTGGTGTATCTGTAAAGTGACTAAGTATGGTTAAAGGGCTGCCGCCTAAAGCAGAATCAGGCCCTGTATTCGCTGCATTAAATACCCATACATCGGCACGACCGGTACCAGGCTGTGTAACCTCGCCCGGGTCATCCGGCATAACAGCTGGCCCATAAGGACTATTTTGACCTCGATGCGCTGTTGAAATAAATGCACGCTGACCAAAGGCTGATGTCCCGGCAAATACGATATCACGCGGCTCATCACCCACCAGTAAAGTACGAATAACCCGCGCTGGCCGTGTACTTACATCAACAATGCTGACACTGTCAGAAATATGATTAACAACCCACACTTCATTATTATTACGCGCTGCAACAGCAACAGGCTCCAGACCAACTGGCACTGAATCTATAAGCGTTAAACCATCATTTTTGATTTGAAAAATTTCAAGACGATTATCCGGTGTATTCACCGCGTATAAATAATCACCATTGGGTGACATAGCAAGTGGACGAACCTGACCACTTTCAAATAAAGTATAAGAACCAGCCTGTGCAAGACTAGCGCCAAAATTAACCATAAGAAAACTAACCCACAACAAAGATTGCATGTGTTTTAATGCTTTTTTCATATTCATCCCTTAATCATTTTTATTACTTATAAATTAGCCAATACGAAATCATGCAAGAAACAAACACGAGACAAGAAATCTCTTTTACTACAATAAGTTAATTTAAAAAGAAGTTAAATTTAATAATAAAAAAAAAGATAATGTAAAGTAATTCAACATATTTGAGTACCCACTATACTAAATACTGTGACCCTCTCAGGGCGGCTGGGTGTAAACTGAAATGGCTCTGAGTCAAACTAGTCGGTAACATTTACATAAACCCAGCTTCACCATATTAATACAGAAGAACTTACTAATCTTGACTCCGCTTCTTTAATTTTCAGAAATTTTTTAAATGCCATAAAAAAAGCCAGAAGGAGCTGTACTCCTTCTGGCTTACAAAAACTATCTATCTCAATTACTTAGTTTTTGCAGCGTCTGCTTTACCAGCTGCAGGTGCAGTTTTTGTTACATCTTTACCTGTAATAGGGCTAATAGTTGAAGCTTTAGCCGTATTTTCTTTAGCATCCATTGCTTCCTGCTTCTGGCATTTAATAAGTTCTTCTTTATTTAAAGTAGAAACACACTCAGCATTAGCCAAACCAGTTAAAAATAAGCCACATAGAATTGCTGCAATTTTAGATTTCTTCATTTTTATCTCTCGTTAAGGGTTAGTTTATAAACCAGCTGATAATAGGCTTAATTAGAGTAAACAGGTAACCTTGCTTTTCATAGTTGAGGATCAATTCACACTTAAAGCTAAATTAGGAATAAACTGAGTAAACCTTTTAATCATTTTTGGCTTTTATAAGTCTCTAAGTCATTAATTATTAATTCAATAGTTGTTAGACCAACCAACTTTCTACTATAAATACCCGCTAGGGTCGTCTGGGCATTACATTGGGAAAAATTCCCAGGTACCTGGCCTTCCACCACTGCCCTGTCTCTTTTCTTTCTGCAAAATTAGTAAACTTGTATTGAAATACCTGCACTCTTATAAATCGTGGTGGAAATTTTTCAAACGGATTTTCATCAAGCAAAGCCAGTACATCTGGTGAGCCCTGCTTTAGTTTCATTAAAAATCGATTAAACCAGTAACTGAACTCGGGATGTTGAGGTGGAACAAACCAGATCATCCAGTCAAGCCTGGGCTGATGGGGCACAATAAACTCTGGTGCTTCATCTAATGGGCCGGGTTTATATTTGAACTTATATGCCTGCCAGGTTCTGCCATCATAAGAACCTTCAATTTGCAGCTCATGACGTTGTGTTTGCATATTGGGAAAAACATGGAATCCATGCCCCAGCCCCCATGATCTTACGTATATGGTTGATTGAGTTATAACACGGGGCATATTTTTTATAAAAAACAGATCAATTAATACTGTGATACTGGTGACTAATATTAATACTGAAAAAAATGATAGTATAATATTTTCATTTTTGCTTTTAACTATAACTTGCGATTCCACCGGTAAGATATTTGCAGGCAATATTTTTCTTATCAATCTGTCGTCCAGTAAAAACACACACAAACTGATTGTTAATAAATTTATCCAGTTATGATTACTCGATGCAATAATTAAAAGCTGAATAAAAATAGTTATACACGCAGCTGTAATTCTAAATTTACGTGGTAGAAAAATAAAGAACGGAACGATGAGCTCCGAGATAAAAACCAGTATTACGCCAGCCTGTAACATCCATTCTGGTAATTGATGAAAGTACCAGGCCCCCATATGAGGCAATGGTTGCGTCTCAAAATAATAATTTAAGGTAGTTAAATTAGCCCAGGATGGATCACCACTGGCCAGCTTTGAAATACCTGACATAAATCTTAAGCGAAACAATAACCAGTGATATAAAAATATTATTAATTTTCCAGGGCTGTTTGTTAAAAATATGGCTAGAAATCCCGCTTCAAGTAACAGACTATCCCACTGAAAAGTTAGAAATGTCTGACCTGCGTGAAAAATAGACAAATAGAAAACAAAAAGAATAATCAGGCATATTCTTTTCTTATAACCAGAAAACAGCACAATAGAAGTGATACAACCGGAATAAGCAATAAACTGTAATGCAAAATCACTGGAATTAATCCAGAACAGGCCCGGAAAATAAAATAAAGCCTGCACTCCAATTCGGTCATAATTTTGATCTAAAAACTCACCTAAAGGCAATATTCCATTAGACCCAACAAGACCGGTAATCTGTATAGCGATAGACAGAAAAGCAGAAAAATATATAAGAGATAATAGCTTTAGAAACAACCAGCTTATTAACTGATACTGCTCAGAACTATTATCTTCGCTATTATCTGTATTGCATTCAAGCTGTTTAGAATTATTCATAGCTATTTTATTATAGTCGTTTCAGCAAATACTGTAGATATAAATACGGAGTAACTTTTATAAAATATTTAAGAAGACATTTTTAATCCTATTATTTAGAATAATATGAATTACTTATAGAAAACCAGTTAAGTTCTAATTATGAGGCAAATAAAAGGCTCGGTGACAAGTGATATTCATCTGTAATATCTATTATCAAACACTCCATTAAGTTCAGTCCAAATAAAAAGGAGGGCCTATGCCCTCCTTCCTGTTAAAAAACCAAATTCTATTTATGGTTTAATATAAGTATAACCTTGTGCCTGTAAATGCGAGAGCTCCGCAACACCGCTAGGCACAACATCAGACTCAACAACATCGTATAGGTCTTTATTCAAATCTACCTTGCGGCCTTTGACGGTGTTATTGCAGACATTAAATACCACTTTCTGGCTTTTAAGATTATCAATTCTTGGCAACATATTCTGATCTGCATTCGCATTTTTGAATTTTGGTAAGTGACTTAATGATTCAGGGTCTAGCAATAGTGACAGACCATTACCGTGTAACACGACTTTTATATCCATATTCTCTGCACCCACTGCATTGATGTGGTTTTGAATATTACGTAAAGCACCGATCTGCTTTTTAGGGTTATCATAGTTAATATGATAAACCACTTTCTGCTTACCATAACCTTCTTTGGTTTCTGCAGTACTGTTGTTACAGCCAGCAAAAACAAAAGCCAACATTATCAAGCTCAGCCCTACCCATTTCGAAACATATTGCATCATGATTTTATCCTCATTTTATTAAATAATTAACCCAACTGACCTATTTATCCAGGTTCTTTAATGGGGCACTCTATAAACGACACAAATAGGCAAACATTTATTCCAAAAAATACAATATTTTTTGAAAAGAAAGACAAACGGACATAAAAATCAGGGCAAACCCTATAAGTTTGATAACATTAAATAAACAGGATAAATAAAAGGAATAAAAAGAGGTGCATATGCATCACCCTTTATCGTTTAATTCTTTAATTAATGAGATCGAGTCAAGTTATTGTATTTCAGAGGGGTAAAACTGTTGCAGAAAAAAGCCATGAAAGTAACAGGGTCAGTGCACACAAACTCTAATATAGGAAATTCGTGTGTTCTACCCCCGTTTTAATTTGGGCTGTCAGCTTTTATTGATTTTCTCATTCATTATATAAGATCAGAACTTTTCAGCTCGTCAACGAGAGACTCAGCAAAATTGTCGATTGTGTCTTTAACACTTTTCTCTGCATAGGGTTTGCCAACCTTAAAATAACCACTCCAGACGGTCTTCTTAAGCTCGGTATCAATAATATAGGCTCGAATCCATAGATTGTGAGTACAACCAACGGGAACGCAATCTGTATGCCCTTGCGTTGCAGTGAGTTTTAATTGCTGTAACGCAGCATCCGCATCAGCTGAGATGACTACAGAGTTTTTTATGAGCTTATCAGTAACCATATCAACGCTATATTCAGAGAATAATGACAACAGCGTCTCAACACCCCTCTTAGATTCCCCTCTCTCTTCTGGACCAACAGTGGGTTTACCGGGGCCGCTTATCTTAATTTGTGTTCTAAGATTAGTAGGCATATGCCAGGAAACAACAACGTCACTTATTTTTTTATCATATCCCGGAAGTTTCTTAACCTTACCCACAGAAGTGGTGCAGCCACTAATTAACACTATGGACACAATCACAAAAAATATTTTAACCTTCAAATTAATACTATTCACAACTTAATACTCCGATATTTTAATTATTTTATACTACATTTCGCAGTAGAAATTGAGCCTATAATTACACTGAAAACTACCTGTTAAACAATATGTCATTTTGTACTTTATAGCACTGGCTCTACTTGTGCACCAATAATTCGAGGCAGAGTAAAATCTAAGGTAGTTATGAAGCATCTTTCTAATAATTTTACTCGGCCCTTAAATACATGCCTCCTGTTATTTCAGGCGAGCTCCATATAAGTCATGAACACTATTAAACCTATAAATAAAACAACAAAAATCACCATATATATAAGCATAAAATCACATAACTTAGTTAAGGTTTTATTATTTAATGCTTTATATTCTTTTTTTATTAAAAAAGTAAGCATTAGCTGGCCTGTTCTTTTTCTTAATGCTTCACCATCAAATAAAAATGGCTTACCCCATTCAATATATATTAGTGGGTGGTCTACTTTTAATATGCTAAATAACTTATCAATCATAATAAACCAGACAATTACCATCGCACCTAAAATGTAAAACAAAGGAGGCATTTCATTCATATTTTTTAATCCTGACGTTAAATAAGTAATCGCTGCCGTTTGCGGACCAGGAGAAAAATTTATGCGAGTATGAAAATTTTATTAAAAAATTTAGAAGATTACTCACTATCGCTACACACCTGTTGTCCATTTAAATATTTAGGTTTTAGAGTAAAACCAAGAACTTTTACTCTAAACATAAACATAAACATAAACATAAACATAAGTTACTTGATATTTATTATGTTGCTAGTTGCATTACAAAGTTTATTATATGAATCATATAATGTATTAATATTTGCTATTTTTGTAGCTTTATTTAGCAGATCAATAACTTCCTGATCACTGCTGAATAAACCTATATATAAATCAAGTGATTTAACTAGCGGATAATGAACATAGAGTGATTTATTTGAAGGCGTTAAACCTGGTATAGAATCAGAAGTGCATTTTATTATTAATGGGTCTTCGATAATAACATCAACTTCATTATTAAATAACTTTACCACTCCTTGTAGAGCATATGTATAAGTCACCATATTGATTTGTGGCATCAACTGTTCGAAACCCACCCCATAAACGACACCCACAATTTTTGACGATAAAGATTGAGCATAAGGCCGTGGAAGAGAATAGTTGTTAGCTGTTATTGGATTTAATGTTATTGATCCAATAGAAACAGTTGATTTGAAGTCAGAATAATATGGCGCGTATGTAGAAACACCAATAACGGCATCAGATTTTTTGTGTTTTATTGCTATCATTAAGGCTTTCGCATTAACATTTTTTAACACATATGTATGTTTTGAGTCCTTAAACGCATTATCGAGAATGTTTCTATAGATACCAGCTGATCCATTTTTATTACTATAAGAGTACGGAGGAGTGATTTCTGACAAAAAAGTATATTCTTTAGCATGAGCTTGAATAGAGAAAACAATTAATAGAGAGATAAATAACCGCATTTTAATCCTGAAATATAGAAACTAAATATACTTTATTTATTAAATGAGTCGACATCACAGGCGCTTATCAGATTTAATGACTAATAGTCTTAGAAAACACATGGATTACAATCACTCCTGTAACAATTAAACACATACCAATCATAGCAGGTAAATCAGGTATTTCTTGATATAAGAAAATACCTACAATGGTTACTAATACAATGCCAAGACCAGACCAGATAGCGTAAGTAATACCTACAGGAATCACTCTCAAAACGAGAGTTAATAAATAGAAAGCGACACAATACCCAACAATTACAATGATGCTTGGCACTAATCTGGCAAATCCTTCTGACGCTTTTAAAGCACTAGTTGCTGCAACTTCTGCAATAATAGCTAAGGCTAGATATAGATATGTCATTATTCGCTCTTTATATTAATCTAATATTCAATTGGACTGATTAATGATTAAAAGAGTCGCTGACAAACGCTAATACTAATAATCCCCACTTGTCACCTACACCTTTTATTAATTTTTATTTAACACTAATTTTCCTAATCGTATTGAGCAATTCATTTTCAAGCTTATAGCTAGATCGACACACCCGAGTACTGCTAATGTTGGGTGGAGATATTGCCACCTGCTGTGTAGATTGCGAAGTGGCTTTAAACTTAAAATCAATATTAGATCTAACCGCAGCAATTTTATACAGTGTATTTATGCTGATGCGTGTTTGATTATTGGACACTGATTGAACTCGTAAATTGATTTTCATGTTTGCGTTAAACTTTCCAGAAGGCTGTTTTTTTATCTTTTTTTCTTCAGAAAATTTAAGCCAGGAAACATATGGCCCCGAAAATTCACCTTTGCCGGTGGTGGTTGATTTTGTCCATTGCCCACAATCAAAGTAATCTGCAGGTGCATCTGGGTCAAAGTTCAGAGTGAGCAGGCCAGAATCTTTTTCGTAGTTTTGTAACTCAAAGAATTCCGATGAAACGGCATTAATTAATGCGCTCCAGGTTTCATCATAACTAACAGATAAAGTGTGGTTAAGTTTTTTAACTTTAGATTGTTTGTCTAATTTATCTGGAGGTGTATAACTGAAAACAGGAACGGTTAGCAAATGACCCTTGGCACGATATCGATTATCATGACAGCCTCCGGTACCATGGGGGCGCACATAACTCGTGACTAAAACGGCATCAGCCTTGTTTTGAGTTGCCTGATTTTGTAATAAAATGTGTGCGCCTTTCAATGAACCCACCTTTCCAAAACCACCGCAGCCATGACCATGTGACACGCTAACATCTTTTATTACTTCATATGGAAGATTATCAGGAATGGGGTTTGAACTGTTGTAAATAGGAATTCGTTTGCCTGATAATACTTTGGGTAGCGTCGCAGAGCATGAAGCGATAAACAGGCATGAGAAAATAATTAACCATTTCATGAAATTAAC
>Ga0316206_1002946_pt1 | contig 10313 bp, 9 predicted proteins | sample 6monthpyrite_MG_FD_204942 | JGI IMG/M metagenome (GOLD analysis project Ga0316206, IMG submission 204942) | Microbial mat bacterial communities from mineral coupon in-situ incubated in ocean water Damariscotta River, Maine, United States -... | ecosystem: Environmental > Aquatic > Marine >...
CTCAAAGCCCGCATTAATGACGATGTCAAAACTGCCATGCGCAGTAAAGACAAAGAACGTCTTGGCACTTTGCGCCTGTTAACTGCTGCGATTAAACAAATCGAAGTCGACAAACGTATTGAGCTCGATGACGATCAAATTGTTGCTGTCGTTGAAAAAATGTTGAAGCAGCGTAAAGACAGTATTGAACAGTTTGAAAAAGCCGGCCGTACTGAACTTGCTGAAATCGAAATCAAAGAAGTCACTATCCTTAAAGAGTTCATGCCCGAACAACTTTCCGATACTGATGTTGATAGCATAATTGATGAAGCAATAGCCGCTACTGGCGCAAGCGAAATGAAAGACATGGGTAAAGTGATGGGCATGCTGAAAGCCAGGCTTGCCGGAAAAGCCGACATGGGCGCAGTGAGCGGAAAAATTAAAGCCAAACTGTCTTAAGCGCTACTCCCTCCTCCTCCCTGATTTTTTAGGTTTCCTGTCCATTCTTAATTTAAATTTTAAATAGACTTCAATAATCGCGACGCTGCCTGCCTCTCTTAAGCTGAAATACGTCTGCAAAATATCAGTAGCGTGAGTAACCTTGTATTTGATGTTAACTTCCAGCATAGTCGGTAAACATGAATCCCAAAAAATTCCTTGATATTGTTAGCGGCGAATCTGAGCGCACAAAAAATACACTAAAGAAAAAAAAACCGGATCAGGCCATTCTGGATTTTTATGCGCGACACGATCAAATTGTTGATGCCGTCATTAAAAACTCAAACGCCAATATCGCCTGCCATAGCGGCTGTTCATTTTGTTGTTATCTTAAAGTTGAAACCAAACCCGTAGAAATCATTGCCATCATTCAGTATATTGAGAAAAATTTTAGTGCGGATGAAATTAAAAACGTTTTAAAAAAAGCCAAACAAAACGTTGAAGAATTTAAACTCCTTGATTATTCAACACAGGTCGCCACAAATCAGGCTTGCCCTTTTTTGAACAAAGATCGCTGTTCTATTTATGAGGTACGTCCAGCTAAATGCCGTAATAACCATGCGACCGATGTTTCGTTATGTCAAAAATGTTTTGATAACCCAACCGATAACACGATCCCTTCGAGTTATTATAAGCCGTTAGATTTAGCCGTGAATGGCCTGGTTGAAGGGTTTGAATCTGTACTTAAAGATGAGAAATATGACTCAACAGCATACGATATTAATCATGCATTTATCGCAGCATTTAATAATCCAAAATTTAAAAAACGCTACCTTAAAAGAAAAAAAGCGTTAATAAAGCAGAATTCCAATTCACCAGTTTAATCCCCCCTGTCAGCAGCAGGAAAATGCATTCACAATACCACTCTTGCTAAAGTAACCATATATAACCGCCAATAAAAAAAACAACGGCTACTCCCAGCTGCAAAAAAAATACGCTCGCAACTTGATCAAGATCAATAATATTCTTCGTTATCCAACATAAAGTAGATTCTTTACTCAATTCTCACACCCAGTAATTAAACAATGGGAAATCAATACAGGAAACGTCACTTCTATCACATGGATATTTATTTTTTTACATTAGCTAATGATTTTATCTGATTACGTAACGACTTTTGGTCAGTCGATGCTGCAAAAACACCAGCAACGCATTCATAAAATAGCGATTGATGCTGACTTTACCTGCCCAAATCGCGATGGAACAATTGGCCGAGGTGGCTGCACATTTTGTAATAACGTTTCGTTCAGCCCAAATGGCAGAACGCCACCCAGCGTCAAGCAACAGCTCAACTCTGGCCGTAAAGTGATACTTAAACGCACCCGGGCGGAAAAATATTTAGCGTATTTTCAGGCCTATACAAATACTTACGCGGATGTTGAAACGCTAAGAAATATTTACGACAGCGCTTTATTGGATTCCGATATTATTGGTTTATGTATTGGTACCCGCCCCGATTGTGTTCCGGAAAAAATTTTAGACCTGTTAGCAGAATATAAAGATAAAGGTTATGAAATCTGGTTAGAGCTGGGGCTTCAATCAAGTTATGACGAAACATTAAAGCGCGTTAATCGTGGCCATAATTATGCGACGTATTGTAAAGCAATACAGGCAGCGCACCGTCGCGGCTTAGCCGTGTGTACACATTTAATTGTTGGTTTACCTGGTGAAAATAACTCGCATGCAAAAATTAGTTTATTACGCGTATTGGAACAAGGTGTTGAAGGCATCAAGCTACATCCACTACATGTTGTTAAAGGCACTCAACTCGCAAATGAATGGCGGCGCGGGGAGTACCAACCACTCAGTCTGAATGAATACATAAACACCGTTGCAGATTTAGTTGAGTTAACACCGAAAGAAATTGTTTTTCATCGCTTAACCGGAACCGCACAAAAAAAGCTTCTGTTAGCACCTGAGTGGTGCTCACAAAAATGGAATGTCTTAAATGGAATTACCGCTGAACTTGAACAACGCGGTCACTCACAAGGATTTAAGTATGGAGAGAAAAAATATGCTGGCAATAAAAAATAAAATGGAGCTCGTTTGTCCTGCAGGTAGTTTTCCGGCATTACGTGCAGCCGTTGATTATGGCGCGGATGCTGTTTACATTGGTTTTCGCGATGCAACCAATGCGAGAAACTTTCCCGGGTTAAACTTTAGTTATGATGAAGCACATACCGCAATTAAATATGCACATGAAAGAGGCGCTAAAGTTTTACTTGCATTAAATACTTTTCCTCAACCTGCTGACTGGCCTGTCTGGACGAAGGCTATTGATAATGCTGCAAAGCTGGGAGTCGATGCGGTTATTCTTGCTGATCCAGGTTTAATGAATTATGCCACGCGCAACTATCCTGAATTACGTTTACATCTTTCAGTACAGGCATCTGCAACCAATAAACATGCGATTGGATTTTTTAAAGATCACTTTAATATTCAGCGTGTTGTTTTACCGCGTGTATTGTCTATCGCGCAAGTTAAAAATGTCATTGATAACAGTCCGGTTGAAACAGAAGTATTTGGCTTTGGTAGCTTATGCGTCATGGTTGAGGGGCGCTGTGTACTTTCTTCTTATGTTACCGGAGAATCACCCAATTCATGTGGTGTTTGCTCACCGGCTAAAGCGGTTAAATGGACAGAGACTGCGGATGTAAGACAGTCCCGATTAAATAATGTATTAATCGATCAATATACTGCGGAAGAAAATGCGGGTTATCCCACATTATGTAAAGGTCGCTTTCAGGTTGGCGACAATACTTTTTATGCAATCGAAGAACCTACTAGTTTAAATACCTTACCGATACTTCCTCAACTCATGAAGATGGGCGTTGCTGCAATTAAAGTTGAAGGTCGTCAACGCAGTCCCTCTTATGTTGCACAAGTCACACAAATATTACGCGCCGCTATTGATGCCTGCCAGGAAAGTCCTGAAAAATTTAATCCAAATCAAGAATGGATTGAAGGGCTTGACCATGTTTCTGAAGGTAATACACATACTCTGGGCGCCTATCACCGCCCCTGGCAATAGAGGAAATTCTATGAAACTCTCACTCGGTCCACTTCAGTATTTTTGGTCAAAGGAAAAAGTTTTTTCATTTTATAAAGATATTGCAAAACTTCCTGTTGATATTGTTTATCTGGGAGAGGTTGTTTGCTCTAAAAGACGGCAGCTCAACCTGAAAGACTGGCTCGCTATTGCGCAACAATTAACCCAGTCAGGAAAAGAAGTTGTTCTTTCAACCATGACTTTATTAGTTGCCGATTCAGAACTTTCTCAACTTAAAAAAATATGTCGTAATGAAAAATATGCTGTTGAAGCTAATGACACCTCCGCTCTTCATTTATTAGCGGATAAAAAAAATTATGTGGTCGGTCCACATGTCAATATGTATAACGCAGAAACGCTTTCTGTATTACATGATGCGGGTGCCAAACGCTGGGTTTTTCCTATTGAACTTTCGCAAAATACACTTATTGATTTGCAAAATGAAAAACCAGGCGATATGCAAACTGAAGTATTTGTTTACGGTCATATTCCCTTATCATTTTCAGCGCGCTGTTTTACTGCGCGCGCATTTAATTTAGCTAAAGATCAATGTGAGTTCCGTTGTGAACGATTTGATCATGGTATGCCTTTATACACACAAGACAAACAAAATTTATTTATGATAAACGGAATTCAACTTCAATCCGGCGTTGCATGTAATTTGTTATCGGAAGTAGAACGCTTACGGGAATTGAACGTTGATGTTTTGCGTATTTCACCACAAGATAAAAACATGCGAGAAATCATTCAGGCATTTAGAGCGAGCATAGATAATGACGGCTCTAATTTTGAATTAGCCCCGGCAGAAGATGGCTGGTGTAATGGTTATTGGCATGGCCAGCCGGGGCTTGATTGGAAGTCAATTTAATTATTAATGTTTAAATAACAAACGCTCTCCTAAACGATGCGCGTGTCTAACAAGCTCAAGTTGTTCAACTAAGGGAGCAATACGTGTTGCTAATGTTTGTCCTAAAATTGACTTTAAATAGACATTCATATCAAAATCCATCGCATCAATTAAGTTTTTAATATACAAACCATCTTCAGTATTACCTTCTACACTTAAATCGCGCGAGAAAAACAAACTATCCGGATCTTCTTTACCCATTGCCAATAATAGAAATGTATTTACGTTGCCCTGGATATGTACATCAGAACTTAACTTTGAATTCATATCATCATCTAAACGATGATCACGTACAATAAAGCGCCAGCAATTTCCTGTATCTTTTATCGTTATTTTGAGACGTTTGCCCTGCATAAAATCTAAACGGGATGTTATCGCCTGATCTTTCATTAGATGGCCGCCGAAAGAACTTAATAAGCGCGTATGCAACTTATCCGGCACAAAGCGGAGAAAATGTAATATTGGTTTTATGGCAAATGACATATCAAAAATCCAGTAAATGAACAGCCTGAATCTTAAAAGATCCACTGCACTCTTCCCCTGATCCAGATCAATTCACAGATAAACTTAGGTCATGGCTGAACGTATTTCTCAACAATTCATTGATGATTTATTAAACCGTGTCTAAATTGTCGAGGCGCTACATCCCCATGTGCCTCTAAAGAAAAGGGGCAAGGAATATACTGCTTATTGCCCTTTTCACTCAGAAAAACACCTTCATTTACCGTTAGCCAAAATAAACCGTTCGACCATTGCCTTGATTGGAGTAACAAACGGCCACTACTTGAATAAACAGGCCATTCAACCGGTATATCCGCTGTAATATCTTCTTTAATTAGTCTGGCTAACATTCTTGTTTAAATGTCCGTTATTTTTATTGTCATTATTAACTATAGTGCGTAATTTTCATTTTTATCTACTGTAGGTTTATATAGTTTTTCATTGAACAAACAATATAAACATAAATAAAACAAGTGTATTTTTGTCAGATAAAATAAACTTTTAATTGTTTTTACCGATAAAGATTTTACTACCATAAAATTAAAAGGTCATTTTCGATAATGCGTAATTATTTTAACCAACGTACATTGATTTCAACAATGTTGTTATCACTATTTGCAGTTATAGGTAACTACGCTTCTTACCCACTTTTTTATAGTGTTTCATTTATATTTGGATCTATTGCTGCTATTTATGCTGCCATCGCAATGGGTAGAGCTCCAGCAACTTTAATCGCTTTCATTGGTAGTACCTATACAATATATCTATGGGGGCACCCTTATGCCGTGATTATTTTTACACTGGAGGTGTTTTGGGTTGCAACATTTATTAAACGACATTCTTCTCATATCGTTTTAATTGATGTCGCCTATTGGGTTTTATTAGGCATCCCTCTTGTCTTTCTGTTTTATACACAACTTATTAACTTGCCTTATAATGCAGCTATCTTAATCAGCTTAAAACAAACACTAAATGGTATATTTAATACATTAATAGCCAGTTTTATTTTTATTGGCGTTAATGTTATTTGGCTAAAAACAAACCGCGTAAGTATTCAGCCTTTATTATTTAATATAATCTTGCTAACCGCTCTTATTGCAGGCGCAGCGCCGATCATATTAAGCACTAATAAAGCAAGTTTGAATCATGAGTTACAATTACAAAATGAACTAAAAATATTCTCTGCACAAATACATAGTTCCCTCTCCTCGCTACCAAAAACAAATTTTTCCAAACTTAAAGAAAATATAACTTCTCTTCCTGTCTACAACGATTTGTCTGTCGCTATATTAAATAATGATAACAAAATACTATTTTCACGCGGTGAAATTAAAAGTCTATCTAACGAAAAACATAGCGAAATTATAATAAGCCAGAACGGTTTTGAAATTTGGCTACCTGATAAAAAACTGGCATCAATGAAGCGGTGGGAACTTGGACGATACTTGCTGCGTCAAAAAATTAAAAATATTCCTGGCATTACTCAATTAATAATTGAAAAAAATGCTTATAATGTTGTTACTAATATTAATAATTTAAAAACTGAATTATTTCTTGTGTTAAGTTTGCTTATGCTTTTCACAGTGTCTTGTGCATTTTTTTTAAGTCGGTGGATAATATCTCAACTTATGACCCTGGATACAAACAGTCATAATATTAATAATATTATTGCATCTGGTAACATTAATAAATTACCACAAAGCTACATATCTGAGTTTTTTAATCTTGCTACAAGATTAAACAATATGACAGAAGAAATAGCGGATAATTACAAAGGCCTGAATGAAGAAAAAAGATCTCTCGCTGAAATTGTCGATAAAAACTCTGAACTCCTACAACGTCTTTCAATGGTCGCCAGCCGAACAACAAACAGTGTAATAATTGCAGACATTAATGGTAGAGTTGAATGGGTTAATGAAGCCTTTACTGAGCTAACTCAATTTAATATTGAAGAAATTATAAATCTAAAACCAGGCGAATTTCTTCAGGGAGATGAATCTGATGCTAAAACCATTTCACGGATGTCAGACCGTTTGAAAGCAAGAAAAAGTTTTTCTGAAGATATTATTAATTATACAAAATCCGGAGATCTATATTGGGTTCATATTGACTGTGATCCTATTTTTGAAGATGATAAATTCTTAGGTTTTATTTCTATCGAAACCGATATTACCCAAAGAAAACTTACTGAAGAAACATTAATCAGCCGTACAGCACAACTCAATGCTGTTTTACAAGCTGCTACTGAAGTTGCCGTTATTACAACAGATACAAACGGCTTAATTACTATGTTTAATGCTGGTGCAGAAAAAATGCTCAGCTACAAATCATCCGATTTAATTAAAAAAGAATCCCCGGCTAAATTTCATTTGCAATCAGAAGTGATTTTACGCGGCCATGAACTATCAAGTGAGTTTGGCTATGAAATAAATGGATTTAATATATTCACTGCTATTCCCGATATTGATGGCTCAGAAACCAGAGAATGGACTTATGTGAAAAATGATAATACTCACATAATTGTTTTATTAAGTGTAACGCCAATAACATACAAGAATAATGTAACGATTGGTTATCTTGGCGTTGCCCAAGACATCACTGAACGTAAACGATTAGATAACATGAAAAAAGAATTTGTTTCAACTGTGAGTCATGAACTACGCACACCACTAACTTCAATTAGTGGAACATTAGGTTTAATCCATGGTGGTGCAGTGGGTGAAGTATCAAAAGAAGTCGATGAGATGTTAGTGGTTGCAATTGAAAATAGTAAGCGCCTTACCACTTTGATAAACGATTTATTAGATATGGACAAAATAGCAAGTGGAAAAATGGACTTTAAATTAGAACTCTATTCATTAATGCCCTTAATTGAAAAATCGTTACAAATTAACGCTGCATATGCAGAACAATATAATGTCACCTTTAGATTACTTTCCCGCTGTGACACCGCATATGTAAATATTGACCCTGATCGTTTTTTACAGGTCATGGCTAACTTTTTATCTAATGCGTCGAAATTTTCGCATGCAGGCAACACTGTTGATATCAACGTGGAACTCGAGAAAGACGAGGTTAAAATATCTATACAGGATTATGGTATGGGTATTGATCATAAGTTCTTCGATTATATATTTTCTAAGTTTTCTCAAGCTGACTCATCTGATACCCGCGCCAAAGGCGGAACAGGTTTGGGATTAGCCATCACTAAGGAACTCATCCATTACATGCATGGTACAGTTGGGTTTAATTCCGAAAAAGGCAAAGGCAGCGTATTTTGGTTTAAGCTCCCTCTACTAAGCCAATAACCTTCTTATGCAAAAATCTCAGTATAAATTCTGAATAATCATTTTCTGTTTTCTGATTCAGCGGTAAACTTAGGTTATGGCTGGACGTATTCCTCAACAATTCATTGATGATTTATTAAACCGTGTCGATATTGTCGAGGTGGTGGATTCCCGTGTACCTCTAAAGAAAAAGGGCAAGGAATATAGCGCATGTTGCCCTTTTCACTCAGAAAAAACGCCTTCATTTACCGTTAGCCAAAATAAACAGTTTTATCATTGCTTTGGCTGCAAGGCGAACGGCTCTGCAATTGGCTTTTTAATGGAATACGAGCACTTAAGTTTTCCTGAGGCCATTGAAGAACTTGCGCGTAGCCAGGGCATTGAGGTGCCCTATGAGGGTGGCCAGCGACCGGATCCTCAAGTTAAAAAAGCTCAAACAGATCTTTATGAGTTGATGCAACAAACCGATCACTATTATCAACAACAATTACGCCAGCATGAACAGGCTCAAACGGCTGTTGACTACTTAAAGCAACGCGGGCTCAGTGGAGAGGTCGCAAAAGATTTTGGTATTGGTTTTGCGCCCGATGGCTGGGATAATTTAATAAAAGCCCTCGGCAACACCACAGAAAAAGAAAAGGCGCTGGTGACAGCAGGTATGCTGATCAAAAAAGACAATGGTAAATGTTACGACCGTTTTCGTGATCGCATTATGTTCCCCATCCGTGACCGGCGAGGTCGCTGTATAGCCTTTGGTGGCCGTATTTTACCTAAAAAAGACGATGCTGCTGTGAGCACGACTACAGGGATGCAGGAGGTAGAGCAATCAGGGAGGCAATTGCCGAAGAAGCCGGATGCGGCTGCCAAATACCTCAACTCTCCCGAAACCCCACTGTTCCACAAAGGACGTGAGCTCTACGGCTTGTATGAGGCACGTCAGGCCTTACGCGACATTCCGCGATTAATGGTGGTTGAAGGTTATATGGATGTTGTAGCACTCGCCCAGTTCGAAGTCCGCTATGCTGTTGCCACACTCGGCACCGCAACGACCGCTGATCATTTAAAACGTTTATTTCAGCTCACCTCGGAGGTCGTTTTCTGCTTTGACGGTGATCGCGCCGGTAAAGACGCTGCTTGGCGTGCTTTACAGGTGTGTCTGCCCGAGGTTCGTGATGGCCGTGAAATACGCTTTATGTTTTTGCCTGATGGCGAAGATCCCGATAGCTATATTCGTGAAATTGGTAAAGATGCCTTTGAGTTAAAGGTGCAGCAATCACAATCTTTTTCAGAGTATTTCTTCAAACAGCTCACCGATGAAGCCGATATCAGCGGAATTGGTGGCCGTGCTAAATTAGTCGAAACCGCGCGACCGATGCTATCGCAAATGCCAGAAGGCATTTATCGCAAGCTGATGTTCGAGCAATTGGAAAAATTAGGCCGTGTTGAGCTTTCATCTCCGCAAACAACAAATCAGGCATTTAAAACTCGACGTTTATCCGCTAAAAGCTCAACCCCGGCAATGACACCTGTTCGCAAAGCAATCACTTATCTGCTACACCAACCCAGTATCATGAAAAGTTGGGATATGGCGCCAGAAAATACTCAAATATTACAAAAACTCGATCTCCCTGGCATGAATTTATTACTGGAAGTACTTGAAACTTTGACTGTTAGCCCCGATTTAACAACCAGCGCGTTAATTGAGCGCTGGCGAGAAACCCCCTCCGCCAAGCACCTCGCTAAACTTGCCGCTGAGCAGCCTGAATTAAATGATCAGGCTGCCCTGGAAGTTGAGTTTGTGGCGGTCATGAATGCCTTAAAAAAGCAGTCTGTAGAACTTCGATATGATGATTTACAGACCAAACTTGACCATAGCAAACTTGATGAAAAGGAAATGGCTGAATACAAAATGCTTTTACAGCAAATTTATGCCACAAAAAGTGCCACAAAAACAGACTTATAGCTAATATTTGCTATATTTTTTAGAAGAAAATGCATAAAACTAGTGTATAATTGGTTGGTTTTACGCTCCAGAATTGTTAATACAGCTAAGAAGGCGTTTATGTCGCAAGCAACAAATCAAGAAAAACAA
>Ga0316206_1002949_pt1 | contig 10308 bp, 11 predicted proteins | sample 6monthpyrite_MG_FD_204942 | JGI IMG/M metagenome (GOLD analysis project Ga0316206, IMG submission 204942) | Microbial mat bacterial communities from mineral coupon in-situ incubated in ocean water Damariscotta River, Maine, United States -... | ecosystem: Environmental > Aquatic > Marine >...
ATTAACAACATCAAGACGAGTGATATTATTTTGGTTTAGTAAGTAAACAGCCTGTGATTCCTGTTCACCAAAGATTGCGACCAGAACATTGGCACCAGTGACTTCTTTTTTGCCCGATGATTGCACATGAAAGACAGCTCGTTGCAGTACACGCTGAAAGCCAAGGGTTGGCTGAACTTCTCGTTCCAAGCCCTCTTCTAACTGCGGTGTGCTTTCTTGCAAGTAGGACCGGAGATCTCCTCGCAAATTTTCAAAGTCGACACCACATGCTTTTAAAACATTGTTAGCAGAACTATTATCAAGCAATGCCAGTAGCAAGTGCTCGACAGTAATAAATTCATGTCTTTTTTCACGGGCTTCTTTAAAAGCCTGGTTGAGTGACTCTTCTAACTCTTTACTCAACATACCACTGCCTCATCAATGTTCATTTAAATCAGTCTTCTTCCATTGAGCACATTAATGGGTGCTGATTTTGACGAGAGTACTCGTTGACTTGTACAACTTTGGTCTCGGCAATATCTTTACTAAACACGCCACAAATACCTTTACCTTCAGTATGAACCATCATCATAACTTGTACGGCAGTTTCTCTATCCATCCTGAAAAAGGTTTGTAAAACCTGAACTACAAATTCCATTGGCGTAAAGTCATCATTCATAATAACCACCTTATATCGCTTTGGTGGTTTAAGCTTTGGCCTTGCTTCTTCTACCGCCAGACCATCGCCATGACCGATATCAATTTCTTTATCACTCATACTATATCTTCAAGTGTAGTTTATAGATTAGGTTTTCAAGTAAAAATTAGAGTTTTTCGTCTGATATTTTTACATATTTGTAATGATTTCATTACCCGTACTGAAACAACATTGTCTGCTAGCATTAACTACGCCTCATGCCACGCCGCAAGTCTCCAGTTTACTACCGTATATCCCGAAATGCTCTTAATTATTAAGTACGATGAAGTTACTTAATCGGTAGTGAATAGAGGCCATTTTATCATACGGATTGATGCTAATAGCCCTGATAATGGGTATAGATTTAAGAATACCAATGGTTATTTTAAAAACAGTACAAAACCTGAAACAAGCAAAATCAGGCTGATAATTCGATTAAATCGCTGTTTTGAGATTTGCAGATGGATATGATGGCCTATGTATAAACCCAGCAATAGTATCGGTAAACCAAACAAGGCCATCAGCAACGAGTCATGATTATAAAACCCGTTAATTGAATATGCAGAGATACGAATAGCACCATCAAACAAAAAAGTCATCGCTATGGTCGCTCTAAAAGCCTGCTTATCCAGTTTTCGCAGACGAAGATATACCACATAAAATGGGCCACCTGTACCGAAGAGCGCTCCCACCAGACCCGCAAAAAAACCAGCTGGCATCCCCCAGCGACGATGACGAACAATTTCTTTTTCTGGAAACAGGGAAATAATGGCATAACAAATTACAAACACAGCCAGCGCCTTGTTAAGCCAAAACATCTCTATGTTTTTAAATAACCAGATTGCCAGCGCAACACCCAACAATGAAAATGGCAAAACAACGAGACAATCATGCCAGACAACCTGCTTACGACATTGATAGCTTTGTATAATCGTACCTGTATAACTGATTAAGCCAAGCAAAGGTACAACAACAGTTAAAGGCGCTACTAACGCTAAGAATGGCACAGCCAGCAGACCAGAACCAAAACCAGCCATACCTTTAACGGTATAAGCCGCCAACAAAATAAAGGCCATGAATATTAGTTCGAATAAACCAATCGTTTCAAACAATGACATCTGTTAACAACTGAATCAGGAATTCATTAAGGATTGCATTTTTTCAAGTGTTGGCTTTTCTACAACACCTTTTTCAGTAACGATCACATCAACCAGCTCTGCTGGTGTTACATCGAATGCAGGGTTCCATGCACGAGCACCATCAGTAGCAACACGTTGTTGCCCACAACCAAACACTTCTGAATCATCACGTTGTTCTATCGGAATATCACTTCCTGTTAATGTTTTCATATCTATTGTTGACGTGGGCGCGACGACCATAAATTTTATGCCGTGATATCTGGCCAGAATAGCCAGCGAATAGGTTCCAATTTTATTAGCTACATCGCCATTGGCCGCAATCCTGTCAGAGCCAACAATTATCCAGCTAACTTTCTTTTGCGCCATTAAACTCGCCGCAGCCCCTTCACATAACAAGGTCACGGGTATACCTTCCTGTACAAACTCCCATGCTGTTAATCGTGCTCCCTGCATCCAGGGACGCGTTTCATCAGCAAATACTTCAGTGATTTTATTTTTCTGATAAGCACTACGGATAACACCCAGCGCTGTACCATATCCACCAGTTGCTAAAGCCCCTGCATTGCAATGGGTCAGAACTGCTGCAGTGTTTGATTGCAACAGAGCAGCTCCATATTCACCCATTTTATAATTGGCATTTATATCTTCATCATGAATTTTTTTTGCTTCTTGTAAAAGCACATCAAAAAGATTTTCATTATTAATCTGAGAAGAATTTAGGCACTGCTTCATTCTATCAAGTGCCCAGAATAAATTCACCGCAGTAGGACGAGATTCCGAGAGGGTAATTATGTCTTCTAGTATTTTTTGCTTTCGATCAGTAAGGACGAGTTGCTGATGTTGCTTAGCTGAAGTAACCACACCAAAAGCCGCTGTTATTCCAATTGCAGGCGCTCCCCTGACAACCATATCCCTGATTGCATCAGCAACAGCTTTTGCTGTGAGCAGATGCAACTCTTCATATGTTTGCGGAAGTTTACGTTGATCTAATAAATAAAGGCCATCTTCTTTCCAGAAAATGGCCCGAATGGAATCAAATTGTTGCGTCATAAAAACTCGTGTTAACTACCAACTGATGTTGCAAAATCCAGTACGATATTTTTCATATCATTTTTCATGGCCTTGTCCGCTTTGGTAACTAAACGTGAAACAGCCACATCTTTAGAGTTTGCTGACGTTTTAAATGACCAGGTATGCGTACCCCTGACCTTGCCACTGTTAGCTTCAACCAGTTTAACCGTTATCTTTCCACGAACCCAGTACCAGCCAGAGCGCATACCCACATCAGTCAATTTTGAAGATGCGATCATTTTGAAATCGGCCGAGCCGTTAACAGCTGGGAAGCCAGCTTTAGACATCGCACCTTTTAATAAACGTTGTAGATTATTAATATCAGACGATCCAACAGAGCCCGCAATTTTCAAAGCCAGCAGCTGGTTTTCTAAATCACCACGTAGATCAGCCAGATTCCATTTTGCTGGTTTACCCACACCTTTAAGATCTATAACTTTCAGTGTTTTTTGTAAAGTCTGCCGCTGAAGCTGAAGATTAAAAGCCTGATTCATTGCCGCCATCGCCAGCAGTTTATCAGAACCTGATTTAGCTCTGGATAATTCTGTGGATGTAGACTGATCCAGTTCATTAATCTGCTGCCTGATATTTTTTCCAGCCTGACTTCGTCCAAGAACGGCCATTGCATGATGTTCCTGAACCGACTTATCCAGCCAGGTTTCTGCAACACGAGCACCTTCAAGTACTTTGTCAGTTTCAATCGTAATATTTCGTGTTAATCGAGAATCTTTAGTATAACTTTCTTTACCATTCACTACCTGTGAATGAACATCAGATAAAGCCGTTGACTCTTCCTGAATTTTTAACTCAAAAGTTTTACTTAGATTGGCCAGCGCTCTGGTTTTAGCAGTTTCACGATTTGACGCAGAACCTTTACCCACGATGTAAGCACTGTGTGGGTAGTCAAAACTTTCACCACTCACCCAGTCCGGCTGTTTGCCACTACTGTCTTTACCATTTACAACCTGAGACTTGCATGCTGCAAGAGCAACAATAAAAACCACTAACCATATTTTACGTATAACCATGTTTTTTCCCTTTAAACACTATCGCTTTACTTAGCCGCTTGCACTGGTTTTGCAAGCTTTGGACGAGGTGCTGCCCAGTGATCGCTAACAAAAGTCAGGCGATTCTTCTTAACACTTACTGCATGATTCATTGAATCAATGACACCACCACGACCCATTATTTCAATGCGTGCATTGTACTTTCCAGGTGCTAATGGAATTCTTACTAGCTGTATTTCCTGAGGCAGGCTTGACCAGCTTCTGGTATCGGCAATTTCTGAAGCCATCCCGCCAATCTTAAACGCTAAACCTAATAAGCCACCGTATTGACCGCCTCGCTTTTCAGCTTCTTTGGCCGCCTTTTCTTTTACTACCATTCTGGCTAATGCTCTTAATGTAATACCTGGCATTTCAGCATCCAAAGCCTTACGAGCCATTGCATCAATATTTTCAACTGTATCAAAACTATATGACTGATCATTAACTACAAATCTTGCAGCATTAGTTCTACCCGCTCTACCTGGGTAAGTTGGTAATGCAATTTTTAATCGCTTCCCAATAGCAGGCGCCCAGGTCATTATTGTATGTTGAGATTTAACCGGACCTAATCCATTATCTAAAACGGCGATTACAAAACCTTTACCTTTCTCAGCAGCACGATCATATTTCATACCAAATTTAGATTCATAGTGCCTAAGGTCATTACGTAAGCCTTCGTATGCTAGTAAACGTAATAAATCTTTCTTTAGCTGATTAGGAACAGGCAAACCATGCTGACTAATCGTACTCTCATAGACTTTTACCGCTTTACGATATGAAACCAGAGCCTGATCATATTCACCCAGTGCTTCAAAAATAATACCTGACAGGTAACGAACAAACGGATCTTCCAGAGGAGTCTCACCCCACTCACGCATTTTCACATCTGCCTGAAGCATTTCAACACGAGCACTGTCCAGCTGTCCTGTGGAAATGTAATTTAACGCCATGTACGAATGAACCAATACTTGCTCGAAACGATCGCCTGAATAATCTCTGACGGTATCATTAACAACAGCACTACCAACTGCTTTAGTAATACTTGTCGTATACAAATCCTGCATTTCTTTCTTTGCTACTTCAAAGTCTTTGTTACTCTTTTGATAAGCACCTGTCATGCGCTTGAGCATACCCTTGTGGAGATGAGTTAATACTTTATCGCTGGAATCATGTGACTGTGTTTCAAATTCACGCAATGCCAGATCCGGACGCCCCGATTTAAGCTTGGCTCTTACGCCCTGTGTCTTTTGACTGTAATGAGAACAACCTTGTAAAACAAAAACCCCTGATAACAAAACCAGAACCAGTAAACGGCTTACACGAACGTTAATCATATTTATCTTCTTCATCACAACCTCAATAGACAGGTATTAAAAAATTATTTCAGACAACGTCCATGTCATCCGTTGTTATTATAGTTACTGCTTATAGACTGAAAGAACTACGAGCAACGTCTTTTTTAATCTTCTTCTGACCAACCCAGACTTTACGGTTATTAACCAGATCAATTAATGTCAGGTCAACCTGGTAAAAACGTACATGTCTGCCAGCTACAGCATCAACGATTGTGTTGATTGTGCCTTTCAACATAAAGTCTGCACCTTGCTCTTGTCCTGCTTCTTTACGCGAGCTGTCTGATGCATGTACATCCATGTCACGTCTTTCAGAACGAATTTCCTGTCTTTCTGAGCTAGAAGCTACAAAGTCAACTTCACCTGAATTTATTAATGCTTTTTCCATATCATTAACGAATGTTCTGGTATTAATATGTTCGTGACTCAAGTTACGTACACGGCCGATAATGACAGCAGGAATAGCACCTTTCTTTTTCTTTGAAAAACGTTTTTTCCATGGGCGTGATAAAACGTCCTGAATCATTTCAGTAGCCACCAGACGAGAATCTGTATCATTCCATGCGCCGCTCAAATCAGTTGTTGATTCAGTGCTTACACGTGAAACAGCTGGTCCTTTTTTTAAACAACCTGGTGTTGCAATTAATACCGCAGTACACATTAGGATTAGCGGCAAAGCCCGACTAACAGTTTTCATATTCGTTTCCTTTTTTTAGATTTAATTTGAACAGCATTTATAATTTATAGTGTCAGGCATACCATATACACAGATATTCTTTCTGCTTTTTCAGGTGACATCAAAGCTGAACTATAGATTCTTAAGTATATAGCAGAAAAAATTAAAATACTTGAACCAAATCACAGTTGATTTTAATTAAAATGTATAAAAAACAGACAATCATATTGCGAAACTGGCTTGATGAAGGTATCTTGCCCGCATGCATAAAATCGACCTTCTACTTGATGCCCGATGGGTTATCACCGTTAATCAAGACAACGACGTTCTGGCTCAACATAGTGTCGCTGTCGATAAAGGTAGAATTATCGATATTCTGCCTACCTCTGTCGCTACTGATCGCTACCTGGCAAAAACACATCATCAACTTGGCGATAAAGTCCTTATGCCTGGTCTGATCAATTGTCATACACACGCAGCCATGAGTCTGCTTAAAGGTTATGCAGACGATCTTCCTTTAATGGACTGGCTTCAAAATCACATATGGCCAGCCGAATCCCAATGGGTTGATGAAGATTTTGTACATGATGGTACTGAGCTGGCCATTGCCGAAATGCTGCGATCAGGCACAACCTGCTTTATGGATATGTATTTTTTCCCGGACATCATAGCCAAAGTCGTTAATCTAAGTGGTATGCGTGCAGCAGTTGGAATGATAGTTCTGGATTTCCCCACGGTCTGGGCACAAACAGTAGAGGAATATATCGAAAAGGGTCTACACCTTCGCGATGAGTACCGCGAGCACTCCCGTATAAAAACCGTGTTTGCCCCCCATGCTCCCTACACAGTTTCAGAAGCAGCGCTCACCCAGATTCGGACGTTATCAGATGAAATGGATGTGCCAATTACCATGCACATTCATGAAACACAGTCAGAAGTAGATCAGGCGATTGAAGATCATAATAAACGACCACTTAAAAGCCTACATGAGCTTGGCCTGATTTCGCCTAACCTGATTGCCGTTCACATGACCGCTCTCAATGATGATGAAATATCCATGCTGGCTGAAAACGGAACGCATGTTGCGCACTGCCCTGAATCAAATTTAAAACTGGCTTCAGGGTTTTGCCCTGTCGACAAGCTAATGAAAGCCGGTATCAACGTGTGTTTAGGTACTGACGGCTCGGCCAGCAATAACGATCTGGACATGTTTGGTGAAATGAGAACTGCCGCATTACTTGCTAAGGGTGTTTCTGGTAATGCCAGTAGTGCCAATTCGACAGAAATTATTCGCATGGCCACTATCAATGGTGCGACAGCGCTGGGTATGAACGACGAGATAGGATCGATAGAAATCGGAAAAGCGGCCGATTTTATTGCGGTAGATTTTTCTAGTCTTGAATCGCAGCCCGTGTATGACCCAGTTTCGCACCTTGTTTACAATACCAGTCGAAATCAGGTGACAGATGTCTGGGTGAAAGGCCGACACCTTTTAAAAGAACGCTCATTGACCAGACTGGATGAACAGGAAATTATTCGCAAAGCACGCGAGTGGAATGATAAAATTGCATCTACTGACGCATAACTCATTACATACTCTATTTAACTCTTAATAAAGAAAATACATGACTACACAAAATGTCGATCCGGCAGAAATTGCAAAATTTGAAGAGTTAGCCAACCGCTGGTGGGACACACACGGCGAGTTTAAACCTCTACATGAAATTAACCCACTCAGACTCCAGTACATTGACAAGCGAGTTGGCCTGTCTGGCAAAAAAGTTCTCGATGTCGGCTGTGGCGGCGGTATTCTTGCTGAAAGCATGGCTGCCAGTGGTGCTGATGTATTAGGCATTGATATGGGAAAAGCGCCTTTAACCGTGGCTAAACTACACGCCATGGAAGCCGAAATAGACCTGAACTACCGGCAAGTAACGGTAGAAGAGCTGGCAGAAGAAATGCCGGGGCAATTTGATGCAGTTACCTGTATGGAAATGCTGGAACACGTGCCTGATCCCGCCTCTATCATCAGAGCTTGCCATAAGCTGGTTAAGCCTGGTGGCGACGTCTTTATGTCGACCATCAATCGTAATCCAAAAGCCTTTATGTTTGCCGTTGTTGGCGCTGAGTATCTTTTACAAATGCTACCAAAAGGCACGCATGACTATAAAAAATTCATCAAGCCTTCTGAACTCAGCACATGGGCACGTCAGGCAGAGCTTGAATTAAAAGATATCAGTGGCATCAGCTATAACCCGCTCACCAAAGCTTACAAAGTTGGCAATGATGTCAGCGTTAATTACATGGCTCATTATCTAAAGCCAGCTGAGTAATCATGATTTCAACGGTTCTCTTTGACCTCGACGGTACCTTAGTCGATACCGCACCAGATATGGCTCACTCTCTCAATCTTTTGCTCGAGGAACAGGGAGAGAAACCTTTAGCTCATGACATCATCCGCCCGCATGTATCCAACGGCAGCGTTGCGCTGGTTAAACTGGGCTTTGGTGAGACCATTGAGAGCCAGCGCCTTGAGCAGTTAAAACAAAGATACCTGGAGATTTATCAGGAGAATATTCATGTTCACTCCTGTTTGTTTCCGGGCATGGAAACGTTACTGCTACAAATTGAAGAAGCCGGAAAAAAATGGGGGGTAATTACAAATAAACCTTCCTGGTTAACCGAGCCTTTACTGATATCCATGGGCTTAGCTAACAGAAGCGCCTGTATGGTCAGTGGCGATACAACAGAACAAAGAAAACCCCACCCCGAGCCCATGTACCACGCGTGCAAACTGGTCGGTGTAGAGACATCCGAATGCGTTTACATTGGTGATGCACAACGAGATGTTGAAGCCGGTAATAACGCCAATATGAAAACCATTATCGCCAGCTATGGCTACATTGGTGACTGGGAAGACATTCTGAGTTGGGGTGCTGATGCCATAATCGACAAACCAGTTGAGATTTTCAAGTACCTTTAATTGAGCCAGGGGTATTTCTCAGCCCTTAATTTATTAAATCGTTTAACATCCTCCGCCCTGTCCACGTCCCATAACGTATCCAGTAAAATTGGAATTTCCGGATTTAACTGATCAATTGTCTGTTGTAATACTTTAGAACTACCCCACTCGATATGATCAAACATAGTCGGTTGCGGCTTGGTTAAACCAACCAACACATAACCACCATCTTCGGCTGGAGCAATCACTGTCGGGTTACTTTTCAAGTTTTCAAAAGCGGTACTAACGTAATTTGCATCAATCGCAGGAATGTCTGCACCAATTAAAATAACAGATTGATAGTCCAGTAAGGCATTGAACATTGCATTTGACATCTTTTCCCCAAGGTTTCCATCCGACTGCTGCTTCAATGTGATTTTATACTGAGCTCGCAAATACTGAAAAAAATTATGAGTCTGATCAGGAGAACAGTGTAACTGAACATCAACATCGGTTAATCGACAGAGGCTAGACACCGTAAATTCTAATAATTGCTGATGAATTATTGCTGCTTGTTCGGGACTATATTGCGGGTGAAGCCGAGTTTTTACTTTTCCGGCAACCGGTGCTTTGGCAAAAATAATTAAGGTTCTATTTTTACGCAAAATTGAAGTTAACTTAGCTCAAGACTTTTAATAAACTGACTGATCATTTTATCGAGTAACTCCTGTAAGCTGTAATCTTTAAGATGCTCTGATTGCTGCAAACATTTTAATAACAGCACTTCTCTTAGCATCCCCTGATACATCAAAGCCGATGCCTTACTATCAATTTTAGGCAAACGTCCTTTTGATTGTAGCTCATTCAGACTAAATTCAATGTAATCAGTAAATGTTTTCCAGCGATTGAGGAAGAACTCACGGTGTGCATCATGGCCTTCCAGAATACTGTATAACTCAATTTTAAGAAGATCTGGCTGACTAACAATACTATCGATAAAGACCCGCGTTATACCTCTCAGAATTGTTTCAAAATCAGCTTCAGAGGTAACGATAGTATCGACATAGCTTTCGCGCTGACAGGCAAAATCCTGCAACACAGCATCATAGAGTTCATCTTTGGATTTAAAATGCCGGTACAGAATGGCCGGACTAACTCCCACAGTGCCGACTATTTCATCGATTGATACACCGTGAAAACCTTTGTCTGCAAACAGGGATTTTGCAGCATTAATAAGGCTAATCCTGCGTTCGGGAGCTGATAGTCGTTTGTTTGAGGCTGTTGCCACAATAACCTACTGCTCCCGAACACGGGAGAATCAAAAAGTCTTAATTAAGATTTTTTGATGAAGAAAACGAAGTTACCGCCTTCTTCTGCGCTAGAAACCAGCTCGTTACCAGTCTGCTT
>Ga0316206_1002950_pt1 | contig 10301 bp, 12 predicted proteins | sample 6monthpyrite_MG_FD_204942 | JGI IMG/M metagenome (GOLD analysis project Ga0316206, IMG submission 204942) | Microbial mat bacterial communities from mineral coupon in-situ incubated in ocean water Damariscotta River, Maine, United States -... | ecosystem: Environmental > Aquatic > Marine >...
TACTGCCCTCATCTCAATCCGATTGAGCGGCTTTGGGCCGTCTTGCATCAATACGTTACCCACAATCGCTACTACCCAAGTCAGAAGCAGTTCGCCGACGCCATCCTTGAATTCATGCGCGAAACCATCCCGCAGGAATGGACGAAATTCCGCGACAAGGTGTCAGACAACTTCCGCGTCATTTCACATGAGAACTTTCGGGTTTTGAAGTAGGAGCGGTATAGCCCGGTTCGGTGGTGACAGATACAGCCCAACGATGTCCTGCACCTTATCGACGAACAGCGGATCAGTGGACAGCTTGAACGTCTCGCTTCGATGTGGCTGCAAACCGAACGCCGCCCAAATCCGTCGGATCGTCGTGTGCGACAGCCCCATCTCAGTCGCCATAGAACGAATTGACCAGTGGGTGGCATCCTTCGGGGTTGTGTTCAGCGTGCGCTCGACAACTTCGGCCACCTGTTCATCCGAGACAGTGCGTGGGCGACCAGGGCGGTATTCATCGGTGAGGCCTTCAAGACGCTTGCCATCGCTGGGTTTGGGCGCGGTGTTTGCGCCTTCTTTGCCGCTCATTTCAAACTACTCGATCAGCTGGCTGAGATACGCGCCATAGTCGGTCTTTCGAAAGGTTTGCGCATGTTCAGCCAGCCGTTCGGCGTCAATCCAGCCCTGCTGATAGGCGATCTCTTCGGGGCACCCCGATTGCATGCCTTGGCGAACGGAAAGCGTGCGCACGAAATTACCCGCATCCAGAAGCGAGCCGTGGGTGCCGGTGTCAAGCCAGGCATAGCCGCGGCCCATGCGTTCGACTGTCAGGCTCCCGTCGTGCAGATAGCTTTCCAAAAGCGTCACGATTTCCAATTCTCCGCGGACACTCGGTTTGACCGCCCTGGCGCGGGCCGGGGCCTCTCCGTCAAGGAAATACAGCCCCGTCACCGCGTAGTTTGACGGCGGCACCTCGGGTTTTTCGATGATCTCCTGCACGGCGCCATCGGCGTCAAATTTCACGACGCCGTAGCGTTCGGGATCCGCCACATGATAGCCAAACACCGTGCCCCCCCTGGCCTGACTGTCGGCGCGGGCCAGGACCTCGGGCAGGCCGTGACCGAAAAAGATGTTGTCTCCAAGCACCATCACCGATGGCGCGCCCGCCAGAAACGTCTCGGCAAGGATATACGCCTGGGCAAGCCCGTCGGGCGAAGGCTGCTCGATATACTCCAGCGACAGGCCCCACTGGCTGCCGTCTCCGAGAAGCCGTTTGAATTGTGCCCGATCTTCCGACGTCGTGATGATCGCGATCTCGCGAATGCCTGTCAGCATCAGGACCGAAAGCGGATAATAGATCATCGGCTTGTCGTAGATTGGCATAAGCTGTTTCGAGGTCGCCAGGGTCAGGGGGTAAAGCCGTGTGCCCGAGCCCCCGGCCAGGATAATACCCTTGCGTTCAGTCATTGACCCGAAGCTCCTTCATCACATCGTTAACCGCAGCGCCCCAATCCGGGCGGGCGATCCCAAAGACCGTTTCGGTGGCCGCGCAATCCATACGGGAATTGGCGGGGCGTTCTGCCGGGGTCGGATAAGCCGATGTCGGAATATCCTCAACCACGACGCTCCGCCCTGCGGCCGCGAAGACCGCCCTGGCGAAATCTGCCCAACTTGCGTCAGGCGCCCCGGAATAGTGGTAAACCCCACTCAGGGCTGGCCTGGCTATCAGCCGGTGGGCGATGGTGACACAGGCCTCGGCGATACCGCGTGCCGGTGTCGGCCCGCCGATCTGATCCGCAACGACGGTCAGTCGGTCCCGGGTTTCCGACAGCCGCAGCATCGTTTTGACGAAATTGCCGCCATGGGCCGAAAAGACCCAAGAGGTGCGCAGGATCGCATGGGCCCCACCGGCAGCCTGCACGGCCGTTTCACCGGCAAGCTTGGTTCGGCCATAAGCCCCCAGCGGCGCGACAGGCATGTCCGGCGCAAAAGGCCGGGTTCCGGCGCCGTCAAAGACGTAATCGGTCGAGATATGCACCAGCGGAATACCCAACCCGGCGCAGGCCCGCGCCATTGCCCCCGGGGCCGCGCCATTTACCAGCGCGGCTGTTTCCTCTTCGGTCTCGGCGCGATCCACGGCAGTATAAGCAGCGGCATTGATAACCGCGTCCGGCGCAACGGCGCGGATCGCTTCGGCACAGAGTTCGGGCGCGGTCAAATCGGCGTCCGCGCGACCAAGAAATTGTGCGTCGGGCAGGATTTTACGCAGTTCCTGCGCCACCTGACCTGTAGAACCGAAAACCAGGATCATACCGACACCCCCAACCGCTTTCCGACGTCCTTTTGTGCCAGAAGCCGCGACCACCAGGCCTCGTTGGCAAGATACCACTCCACGGTCCGTTCCAGCCCCTCTTCGACCGTCACCGAGGGCCGCCAGCCCAGTTCGGTGGCGATGCGCGTGGGATCAATCGCATAGCGCGCATCATGGCCCGGACGGTCGGTGACAAAGACGATCTGGTCGGCGTAAGACCCATCGGGTTTTGACCGCTTGCGGTCAAGGATGGCGCAAAGCGTCTGAACCAGCTGCAGATTGCTACGCTCGTTCTCGCCGCCGATGTTGTAACTGCGCCCGACGGCACCCTTTTCGACCACCAGCAGCAGCGCGTCGGCATGATCCTCGACATAGAGCCAATCACGCACATTCGACCCGTCACCGTAGATTGGCAGCGGCTTACCGGCCAGCGCGTTCAGGATGATCACGGGGATCAGTTTTTCAGGGAAATGATAGGGCCCGTAATTGTTCGAGCAATTGGTCAGCACCACCGGCAGCCCATAAGTCTCATGCCAGGCCCGGACAAGGTGATCCGAGGCCGCCTTCGACGCCGAATAGGGACTGCGCGGATCGTAGGGGGTGGATTCGGTGAAGCCATCGTCCAGAGGAGAAAGGCTGCCAAAGACCTCATCGGTGGAAATATGGTGAAAGCGAAAGTTTTCCGGCCGGCCTTCGGTCTGCCAATAGCGGCGGGCGGCCTCTAGCATGTTGAACGTGCCCGTGATGTTGGTCTCGATGAATTCCCCGGGGCCGTCAATCGAGCGGTCCACATGGCTTTCGGCGGCCAGATGCATCACCGCATCGGGCCGATGGGTGGCAAAAACCGTTTCAAGCGCCGCCCGGTCGCGGATATTGACATGCTCGAAAGCATAGGCCGGGCTTTGTGCCGCTTTTGCGACATTGTCGAGGCTGGCCGCATAGGTCAGCGCATCGACATTGACCACCTGATGTCCACGCGAGATGGCCAACCGCACAACGGCTGAGCCGATAAATCCGGCACCGCCGGTAATCAGAAGTTTCACGCGACAGTCTCCTGATAGGTGAAGGGGCTTTCAAAATCCGCCAGCAACGGAGCGGCCGCATCTTTCGGCGACAAAACCGGTTCGGGGCCAACCCCGGGCCAGGCGATGGCGATGTCCGGATCATCCCACCGGACAGCGCCATCACACTCCGGCGCATAGAAGTCCGTGCATTTGTAAATGATTTCGGTCTCTGCCTCCAGGGTCATGAACCCGTGCAGAAACCCCTCTGGGATCAGCAACTGGCGCCCGTTGTCAAAGCTGAGTTCCGCGCCAAACCACTGTCCGAAACAGGGGCTGCCCTTTCGGATATCGACCGCAACATCAAACAGACGTCCGCGACCACAGCGAACCAGCTTGGCCTGGGCATGGGGCGGGGCCTGAAAGTGCAGGCCGCGAACCGTACCGGGCACAGATGACACCGAATGGTATCCTGCACAAAGTCATGGCTTAGTCCGGCTTGCTCGAAAACCCTGCGGCTGTAGGTTTCACTGAAGAACCCGCGAGGGTCACCAAAGCGCTGTGGGGTGAAGAGAAATACGTCTGCCAGGGGGGTGGGTTGGATATCAGCCATGGGTCAAAAACTCTGCCTTTTTCCTCAAACTCTGCCGGCCAGGTTCCAGCAGGTACCAATCATCAAAGACCACCACACGGCAAAAATGCACACGCGCCAACCTTTGTTTTGTTGGCAATTTTGTTTTCTAATTGTCTGGCGTTCTCTACTAGCCCGATTGCCGGGCCACAACAGCTGAGGTTTTGCCTTTTGCTGAAATCCCGGTGCGTTATGAAAATAGGAGAAAAAGTACCATGTAGATCTCTGAAAAGAGCAAAAATCAGGCGGCTTTGATGTCTGGCCGGGCCAGCCATTGTCCCGCCATTGTCAGATGAACACCCCCTGGCTTTCCTGACGCTTTCTTTCCCGGATTTGCGACCCCTGAATAACAGATTCATGATGGAACCCGCTTTCCGGGAAAGTTGCCTAGTTTTCAATCCCTTCCAAAGAAGGGATTTGCCCATGACCGGGCCGTAAACGGGCCATATTGGATTTGCCTCTCGCGCTCTTGGCGAATCGGGGCCGGGCGAGGTTGGCCAGGGGCAGACGGGGCCAGGGCCCCTGGCTAAGGGCTATGCCCTTGCACCGCTGCGCGCCCTGACGCACAACCTCTATATGCGCATCCTTCTTGTTCACCGCAATTTCCCCGGCCAGTTTCGCTATCTTGGCCCTGCACTGCACAAGGCGGGGCATAAAGTTGGTGTGCTGACCTGGGATCAGAACAAGAACCCCCGCATCTTTCCAACCGCGCATTACAGTCACGAAATGGCCAAGACCAAAGGCCTGGCGGGGTTTTACAGCGACAATGTGGAAAACGGCGCCGCCGCCGCCCGCGCCGCCTATCGGCTGGCACAAAAGGGCGATACGCCGGATGTGGTGTTCGGCTCGATCAATTGGGGCGAAACCCTGTTCCTGCGCGAGGTCTGGCCCGAGGCGCGACATCTGGGCTATGCCGAGTTTCTGTATGATACCAAAGGCCGAGACACCGGATTCGACCCCGAATTTGTCCGCGAGGGGCCGGAAAGCAACCTGCGCACCATCGCCCGTACCGGCCATCTGGTGTTGGCCGCAACCCGGGCCGATGCGCTGCTCAGCCCGACGCGCTGGCAGGCCTCGACCTTTCCGGCGGAACTGCAATCGAAGATCTCGGTGATCCATGACGGGGTCGATACCACCCGTATCGCCCCTGACCCCACCGCCAGCTATCAGGTGCCCGGCGGGCCGCTGCTGAAAATGGGCGACGAGGTGCTGACCTTCATCAACCGCAACCTGGAGCCCTATCGCGGCTATCACACCCTGATGCGGGCCTTGCCAAAGGTGATGGCAGCACGACCCAACTGCCAGGTGGTGATGGTGGGGGGGCATGGCGCTGGCTACGGACCCAGCCCGGCGGGGGGCAAAAGCTGGAAACAGGTTTTCCTCGATGAGGTGGCAGACAAGGTGGATCAGAGCCGAATTCACTATGTCGGGCGCATCCCCTACGACGACCTGCTGAACGTGCTGCGGGTCGGGCGGGCACATGCCTATCTGAGCTACCCCTTTGTGCTTAGTTGGTCGATGCTGGAGGCGATGTCGCTGGGGTGTGTCGTCGTCGGCTCTGACACGCCGCCGGTGGCCGAGGCGATCAGGGACGGGGTGACGGGGCATCTGGTAAATTTCTTCGACGTGGGGGCCTGGTCAGACAAGCTGATCGAGGTCCTTGGCGACCCGACCGCGCAAATGCCCCTGCGTGCCGCCGCACGCCAGCACATCATCGACACCTATGATCTGCAAACCGTCTGCCTGCCCAGGCTGATGAAATTCGTAGAGGGGGCTTAGGCCAGATCGGCGACGCGACACGCAAGAGGTTGGAACCGGCCCTGCAAATGCGCCAAATATACCTGGTGTGATTCGTGTGTTTTCCCGACGGAATGGTCCGCCCCTTCTCCGAGTCGGAGGAAAAAATAGGCAAGAACATGCCGTACAGTGCGGAAAATATGGCAAAAATAAAATTTTGGCTTCGCAAGTCATTGATAATAATCAATATTTAAGATATCATTGGGCATCGCCCTGCAGGACTCATACGTTCTGTTGCAGCAAGAGATAGAGCTGCAAAACGCCGACCTGATCGACCTCAACCAATTGCTGCGCGAAGCCGAGGCGACGCGGGTTCTCTATGAGACCTTTCTGGCCCGGCTCAAGGAAACCTCGGTACTGGTCGGGCTGTTGCGTGCGGATAGCCGTGTGCTGTCCGAGGCCGTGCGCGGCGAACAGGTGTCCCCCCGCAAGGGTCTTATTCTCGCCGGCGCGTTTATCATCGGGGCCAGTCTTGGGCTTGGCATAATCCTGTTACAGGAATTGCGGCAAGAGACGTTCAGAACAAGCGCTGCAATCGAACAGCAGACCGGTCACAGGGCGATTGCGCAGATTCCCATGCTTCCGGTACGGCGGCGCGACAGACTGGTGCGATATATCGCCGATAATCCGATTTCCGCAGCCAGTGAAGCCATGTATCGACCCAGTGAAATCCTGCTCATGCTACAAGGAGGAACGTAGCAATGAGTGTGACGATGGACGACAGCATCAAACGGTGGACGGCAAAGCGCAAATCAGCGCTGGTGGTTGAGATCATCCAAAGCAAGACGACGGTTTCGGAGGCAAGTCGGGCCTATGATCTATCACCTTCCGAGATCGAAGGTTGGGTCGATGATGCCAAGCGGGGAATGGAGAATGCGTTGCGGACCAACCCGCTCGACGTACGAGCGCAATACGAGAAGCAGCTGAAGGATCTTCAGGAAGCCTACGGCGAAGCCATGTTGGAGTTGCGAGCGCGAAAAAAGTACCAGGCCCTGCTGGATGCGGAGGACGGGAAATGATCCGATGGGGTGGACGCCCCCTACGAACCAAGAGGCTCCGCGCACGATGGACTGACAATAGGGATTGCTGTTCGACGGTCTTGATCGCAACAAACCGCATTGTGGGTCGGGTAACGGCCTCACAAATGGCTTCCGCATCAATCGCGTCAGACTTGCCCCGCTTCACGTATGGCTTCACATACATCGGTGGGATCAGCCGGACGTCATGGCCAAATTTTGTCAACTCACGTGCCCAATGATGCGCGCTGCTGCAAGCCTCCATACCAATCAGGCAAGGTTCAATCTTGGAAAAGAACGGCAACAACTGCGCCCGTCTCAAAGGTCGATTGAAGGCGACCTCGTCATCCTGTGTAATCCCGTGAACTTGAAAAATGTTCTTGGCCAGATCAAGACCGATTGTGGTAATGTGCATGGGGTGGCTCCTCTCATAAGCAGATATCGACACCTGCAGTATGGCGTATTACGACGCCGGTTGGAGCAGGGGCCACCCCATCAGCAATGACGGGCCGCAACGCAGCGGTGCGAGGCACGACGAGTGGCCGGTTTGGGCCGGGTTTGACTATGTCCGCGAAGCTGGCCTTTCAACCGATGGCTAGATCCTCGGCAGTCTTGCCTGCTTCCAGCGCGTCCACGAACCGCAGAAGTTTGCGCCCGCGGCCTGACCAGGTGACGGCTACGTTCTCAGGGGGCCTGCATTTCGGAGCAGCGGGCACACGGCCGGGTTTGCCCTCGGATCCGGCGAGTTCGGCAAGTTCGGCAAGGGAGTAGCTCATTTCTCTGGCGATGGCTTCCTCCTTGGCGCGGGCTTCTGCCCTCTGCCGGTCCTGGTAGGTGGAAATCGCCCTGGCGATGTCCTTCTGCAATTGCTTGAGCTCCGAGAGCGACCGCGCCTCGAGATCGTAACCAACCATTCGGAGCTTCGTGTCCTGAATGATCCGTGAAGGTTGGCCTGTATGGGTATGGCCCCGCAACTCCCGGAGTGCGGGCGCAACAGCATCGAGGCTGGGTGATCACCATTTGTCGCAGCCAGTGTGGTGTAGGTTTCGGGCGGTTCGATCAGTTCCGATTGGCAAGATGACAGGTTCCGGCATGTGCTTCCCCGTGCCTCTCTGTCCCCTGGACCATCCCTACGACTGACAATCCCCTAATCCCGTTCGGTCTCCTGCGCGCAACCCCGCGTCAGCCCGGGCCGTGTCGGGCGTGTTCCACGCCCAGCCCGCGCCACCCCGGCCTTTTGGGGGTGTCCGGCGTCCGTGCCGTCCGCCGTGCACGCGTCACCCGACGGGCTTTTTCCGGGTCTTGTCGAAGGGACGGTCCCGAAGACAGGAAACACAGGAGCTTATCATGCAGAACATCGTCATCCTCGCCGGCAACATCGGTCAGAACCCCGAAACCCGCACCACTCAGGGCGGCACCAAGATCACCAATTTCAGCCTCGCCACCTCGCGCCCCCGCTTCTCGGAAGGCCGCGTGCTGCGCGACGACAACGGCTACCGGATCATGGACACCGAATGGCACCGCATCACCTGCTTCAACGGTCTCGGCAAGACGGTCTCGGAGCACTGCGAGAAGGGCATGAAGGTCCTCGTCCACGGCCGCATCCACTACACCAAGTGGACCGACGCGGCAGGCAACGACCGCTACGGCTGCGAGATCATCGCCGAGAAGGTCGATTTCCTCAGCCGCCCGAAATCGGTCGAGGGTCAAGACCCCGAGCTGGTCGACCGCGACGACGAAATCCCGTTCTGAAAAGAACGGGGTCTCCCCCTCCGGCCCGGCGGGGCAACCCGCCGGGTTCGGCTTTTGCTGGGCCGAACGCAGGAAAGCGGATCGGCCGTGTCACCAAAAGCGGCGACACAGATCCTCCGCCATCATGACCGCCGCGATGTCGCGGCCATGGGACAGGCGGCAGCTTGCGATCTTGCGGTCATGGCTCGACCGCCCGTTCAGATAGCAGGTCAAGGTTTTGCCTGAGATCAGGCTGCGCATCCGCGCGGTGGTGCGCTGACCCTCTCTCGTGTCCATTTCGGCGCAGTCGAGGGAGCCAAGGCGGATCGGGTCGTCCGCAACCTCTATCGTGTCGCCATCTCGGACGCGGGTGACCCGGCCTTCTACGGTCTGAAAGCTGGTCGCGGCTACGACGGGCCCGAGGTATTCGGGAAAGCGCTCTGCAGCCTGAAACACCAAGACACCAAGGATACCCAGAATGAACAGGCCGCCAAAGACGGTCGATCCGAGGCCGGTCTCGCGGGGATGCCGATTGCGGGATGACTTTCTGGGCCGACCGGGACGTCTGGTCCGGCGTTCAGCCTTCATGCGCTTCCACTCTTCACGGGATTGTCGCTTCGTCATTGAATTAGGTCTTCTCGGAAATCTGGTCAGCTGCGTGCTATTCCGCGCCCACTTCGTAGCCTGTTCGTCTTGCGAGCGCGAGGGTAGGGGACGGGCGATGCGCCGCAGTTGTATCCGTCCGGTTCCTACCCATTGCGACCGAAATCAAAGAACTGGCCCCCTCCGCCTCGCAAAGCTACGCTTCCAGCATGAAACCCGCGGACGAAGAACGCATCGCAGCCAACCTTGCGAAGATCATGGCCCTGATCTGCGTCAGGAACACGCGTCTTGAAGACCTGCACGCCGGCACGGTGCCAACAACGATCACGGGTGACTATTCCGACGTCTTCGTTGTCGATGCCGAAGGCCGGAAGATCCCCTGGTCTGAGGTCGCCCATATCGACGACGCCCATATGGCAGACCTGATGCGCAACATCGTCAATCGCCTGTTCACCTTTCACATGAAGAGCGATGATCCGGGGTTCCGGGAGGATCTGGAACGCTGGATGGCCGTCGCGGGCAAATGGGACGATCCGGCGCTGGACCAGGCCTTCCTCGATGCACTGGCCCGCCTGAAGTCTGCCCCGAGCGGTTGAACCGGCATCCGGCGTTGCTTTGCCGGGACGGGACCGCTTGCAGGCGCGCGATGGTCCCTCAACGACCAGCGTTTCAGAGTCAGAGAAAGGCTGGTTGCTTTCGCGACAGGTCAGGGTTGGGAGAGTGGCTTCCAGCGCCTGTCACGGAGGATTGCCGATGGGCGTTGTGGAAGTTTTGGACCCGGTGCGGCCCGCACGGACGGGTGGTTACAAGGTGGAGGTGAGCCGAGGTGAGCGGAACGGGCGGGTGTCGTCCGAATGGTTCAACCGGCCCGATGACGAGCGGTATCTCTCGCTCGATGATCTTTGGACATCGGTGAAGGGCCTTTCCGAGCGCAGCCGGACCCGGGTGGTGCAGACCGCCGACATCCGGGTCGAGGCCACGCGCGACAGCGCCGAGCGGCTGCACCTGATGCTGCCAAAGGCGCAGGAGCCTGTCGCGCCGACGCATTGGGCCTTCGGCCAGCTTGCCAGCATCGTCGGCGCGCCCGCGGCCTATCTGCGCCAGCTGCCCGCGCCGTTGGCAGGCATCAACCTGCAATACGGCCTGAGCAATCACCGGGCAGAGCAATTGAAAACCTTCGAGACCGAAGATGGCCGCACCGAACTGCGCGCGGTCACCGGCCCCGATTA
>Ga0316206_1002953_pt1 | contig 10290 bp, 10 predicted proteins | sample 6monthpyrite_MG_FD_204942 | JGI IMG/M metagenome (GOLD analysis project Ga0316206, IMG submission 204942) | Microbial mat bacterial communities from mineral coupon in-situ incubated in ocean water Damariscotta River, Maine, United States -... | ecosystem: Environmental > Aquatic > Marine >...
TGCGGCACGTAATTATGAGCGCTCGGAAGACGATGAAGAAATGACGCCACTGTCAGCATTTTTGTCACATGCTGCACTTGAGGCAGGCGAAAGCCAGGCCGATGCATGGGAAGACTGCGTGCAGTTAATGACATTGCATTCTGCCAAAGGCCTGGAGTTTCCGCTGGTATTTTTATGTGGTATGGAAGAGGGGTTGTTTCCTCATCAGCGTTCAATAGAAGAACCGGGGCGGCTGGAAGAAGAACGCCGCCTTTGCTATGTCGGCATGACGCGCGCAGAACAACAACTAACTATCAGTTATGCAGAGCAACGCCGGATTTATGGTTCTGATATGTTTCCAACACCATCGCGTTTTGTGCGTGAAATACCTTCAGAGGTCATTGAAGAAGTCAGGCCAACAGCAAAGAAATCGTATAGCAGTCAATCCAGCTCTCTTGACGAGACACCGGAAAACCTTCAGCTAGGTCAGCGTGTGGCACACCCCAAGTTTGGTGAAGGGGTGATACTGAGTTATGAAGGCAGTGGTAGCAGTGCAAGGGTGCAGGTAAATTTTGATTTTGAAGGCAGTAAGTGGCTGGTGTTGTCCTATGCTAATTTACAGGTAATGTCTTGAGTATCAGGAAATTTTCACCATGCCTTCAGACGCCAAAAAATTATTAACAAAACATCAGCAGCTGGTTCAGTCAGATGGCTTGAAAGTGACTTCACATGTACAGCGTGAAAAAGATGACTGGTATGTTAATACCGTTATGATTGAACATTGTAATGCACCCTTCAAGTTCAAACGTCAGCAGCCTTACAAAAACCTGAAAGGTGCGCGTGTCAATATGATTTATTATCCGGCAGTAGAAATGGTCGCGGGTATTGAGATGGAAGTAATGAAGGTTGTCAGGATTAAATTATCCTGACGGTGAAACTAGTTACAGACACGATTTGTTTTTTTGTATTGTTCCAGTTGCAATAGAGTGACGGTGTCCGCAATTTTCTGACTTTTACGGATATGTTTAATCATGGCATCACGGGCTTGCTCTTTTTCACCATTGAGCATCAAGGTACAGATTCCAAAATGTTCGTCGTAGGTGCCAACAACACTTTCTTCGTCAGGAAAGCCCAGCAATCGGATGGGTCTGATACGATTGTTAACGTCATTTAAATAACCCACCAGAACAATATTGCCACTACCTTCGGCAATGCTGATATGAAAATTTTCCTCGTTTTCCTTGATCTCCATCAGATCATATTCTTTTTGTTTGTAATTTTTCGGGTTCCATTTGTCAGCTAAAGCCTGAAGGTCGTTCCTCGGCATATTGTCACAGGCGAGCTCAACTGCCATGGCTTCGAGAGCCACTCGCACGGCGTAATAATCACTGATTTGGTTAATATCAATATCACGAACGAAACAGCCCTGTTTGGGTCGTATAGTGACGAGCCCCTCTACCTCGAGTCTTTTTAATGCCTCTCTAACCGGGGTACGGCTTGTATGGTAGGTTGCTGCCAATTCCATTTCGGTAATGCGTGAACCGGGAAACAAGCTGAAGTCTGAAATTTGTTGACACAGATCCTGATAAATTTCATGGGTGGTCAATTTGCTTTTGTTCACTACAACTCCTGATATATAGAAAGAACCATTCATTACCAATTATTTATTCTACATAATTTATTGCTTAAAACATGCACACTTTTGGATATCAATAGTTGGTATTGCTTTACCATGGTGCGGATATGCAGAGTCCGTAACCGGCGCTCATTATAAATATCTGGCACAGTTAATTACAATAAATATTTAAATAACAACACCTTATCTAATTAATTATCTTTCATCTACCTTGATTATGAGCGGTTGGCATGTTCCATGCAACGTTGTATACATGAAATTAATAGTTTTATTTACAGCAACGGGGAGACTCTAATCATGTTAACAATTCAACTCAGGTCAATTTATAGCACACCTTTACTAAAGGGATTGCTGGCAGTCATAGCACTAAGCCTGTCTAGTATGGTTTATGCAGGCAGCGCCAAGTGGAGTACTACCAATGTTCAATACTTGTATGGCACAAACTATAACACCGGTCTCGGTGGTGATGATACGAAAGGGATCTTCACGCTTGAGCATGCGAATGGCTGGGAATACGGCGATAACTTTTTCTTCCTGGATATAACTAACCCTAATCGTAAGGGGTCAAATACCAGCACCGAACTTTATGCAGAGTTCTCACCACGATTCAGCCTGAGCAAGATAACAGGTAAGAACCTTTCACTGGGTATAGTAAAGGACTTTTTAATTACAACAACACTGGAAGCAGGCAATGGTTTTCATAGCTATTTATACGGTGTAGCAGCAGATCTGGATTTGCCTGGGTTTAAATTTTTCCAGGTTAACTGGTATTTCGTCAGGGATGAGGCGACATCTAATAATAAAGGTAGTCAGGTGACATTGGCCTGGTTGCTTCCTTTCAAAGCAGGCGGTCTGGACATTAGTTTTGAAGGCTTTGCAGACTATGCATACGGCCTTGGTGCAAAAGAAAGTAACCTGGTAACAGCGCCTCGATTATTAGTGGATATTGGCAAGTATTTTGGAGCGCCTGGAACATTACAGGCAGGTATTGAATATCAGATCTGGAGAAACCAGTTTGGAGTAAAAAATCAGGACGAAGATGTTGCGCAGTTGATGGTTAAGTGGACCTGGTAATAAAGCAGACGATGAAGAGGACAAGTTATGAGTGATAAAAAATTAAATGCAGGCCGCAGAAAAGTACTGAAGACATTATCAGGTATTGGTGTAGCCAGTCTTATGGGTGGTTTCGGTCTGGGTTCAGCCTGGGCAGCCAGCAAAAAAGTAAAAATGGGTTTTATTTATGTAGGCCCGAGAGATGATTACGGTTATAACCAGTCACACTTTGAAGGCAAGTCATCCTTGTCCAAACTGGATTGGGTTAAGGCTGTAGACGAAGAGAATGTACCCGAGACCATTGAGGTCGTAAAAACCATGGAAAGTATGATTAACCTGGATGGTGCACAAGTATTATTCCCGACGTCTTTTGGTTATTTTGATCCGCATATTTTGAAAGTCGCGAAAAAATACCCGGATGTAACCTTCCTGCATTGCGGTGGTTTGTGGAGCGAAAGTAAACATCCGAAAAATGTCGGTAGTTACTTTGGTTACATTGATGAGCCGATGTATCTGGCAGGCGTGGTAGCTGGTCATATGTCAAAAACAGGCAAGCTGGGTTATATCGCGGCGATTCCAATCCCGCAGGTATTGCGCAACATTAACAGTTTTACACTGGGTGCGCGCAGCGTTAACCCGGCTATTACAACCAATGTGGTGTTTACTGGTGGTTGGTCTAAGCCGGTTAAGGAAGCGGAAAGTGCAAACAGTATGGCCGATCAGGGTGTTGATGTTTTAACCTGTCATGTTGATAGCCCGAAGGTGGTGATTCAAACCGCAGAGAAACGTGGCATCTATTCTGTCGGCTATCATACCAATCAAGCCGTGCTCGCACCGAAAGGCTTTTTGACCGGTGGTGAATGGAACTGGAGCAAGGTTTATTCTGACTATGCTGAAATGATTAAAACGGGTAAGAAAATCCCTAACCTGGTTCGTGGCGGCCTGAAGGAAGGTATCGTAAAACTTTCTCCCTACGGTAAAGCTGTCAGTGCAAAAGCCAAAGCGGATGCTGATGCAAGGTTGAAGAAATTCATGGACGGTAGCATGGTCGTGTACAAAGGGCCTATTAAGGACAACACCGGCAAGGTAGTTATTCCGGCTGGCAAGTCGTATACGCAAACCGATATCTGGCTTGAAAGTATGGGCTGGATGGTTGAAGGTGTAATTGGAACCACCAAAGGTTGATGGCAGAGCTATATTAACATGTTCAAAGTATTTGAATCATTGTTGATACCGATTGCCGCACTGGTATTGTCGTTGGTGTTGTTCAGTGTATTTATGTGGTTTTCCGGAACCAATGCATTTGATGTGCTGGGTGCGATTTATCGCGGTGCGTTTGGCAGTTGGTTTTCCTGGCAAAATACATTGGTGCGATCCGCGCCGTTGATGTTGACCGCGTTATGCACTGCACTACCGGCAAGGATTGGATTAATCAATATTGGTGGTGAAGGCGCGATGGTGGTCGGGGGTGTGTTTGCCACACTGGTCGGTATTTCAATAAGTGGCATGTCGCCATTCATTGTTATATCGGCCATGGTGTTGGCAGGTATGGTAACGGCAGGCATGTGGATCGGTATGGTAGGTGCACTCAAGCATTTAAGAAATGTGAATGAAACTATCAGTTCATTGTTGTTGAACTATATTGCCATTGCCATCATGAGTTATCTGGTGCTGGGTCCAATGCGTGATCCGGCTACATTGAATAATCCATCATCATTTCATATTGGCATGGCTAATATGATCGGTAATATCGGTGAATCATCCATACATGGTGGTTTGATATTTGGACTGGTGGTGTGTATCGCTTTATGGGTTCTTATGCGCTACACCACCTTTGGTTTTTCAGTTGATGTCATTGGCGGTAATATTCGGGCTGCACAGATTTCAGGCTTACCGGTGGGTAAATTAATTTTAATCACCTGTTTTATTGGTGGTGCAGCCGCGGGTATTGCTGGTGTGATTGAAGTGGCCGCAGTTCAGGGCAGAGCTAACCTGTCATTGAATTCCGGTTATGGTTACGCGGGGATACTGGTGGCATTTCTGGCTCGCCATAACCCGCTGGCTATTATTCCAGTGGCGATACTGCTCGGTGGGATCCGTGCCAGCAGTGGTTTGTTGCAAAGGGGTTTTGATTTACCAGATGCAACCACCACAGTGTTGCAGGGTATTATCTTTATCGTCATTCTTGCGAGTGAATTCATGTATGGTCGCATCAAGTGGCTGCAACCCAGGGTGACAGCACATGCTTGAAAGTGACGTTAGTTATTTCAGTGTAGTGATCGCCGTACTGGGTGGCGCCATTCGTGTAGGCACACCGTTTTTGTTTGTTAGTTTAGGCGAATGCCTGACCGAAAAAAGCGGACGTATTAATCTTGGACTGGAAGCCAACCTGATCATGGGAGCCATGTCAGGTTACGGTATTGCTTACCTGTCTGGTTCTGCCTGGTTAGGTGTTCTGGTGGCCGGCATGACCGGATTGATATTGGGTATGGTACACAGCTTGTTGTGTCAGCAGGAGAGGGTCAATGATATAGCAGTGGGAATCGCCATGATGATGTTTGGTACCGGACTGGCATTTTATCTGGGCAAACCGTTTATTCAACCGGTGGCACCCAGGCTGCCTGCTATTCAATTGGGAGCGTGGAGCGATTGGCCCGTATTAAAATCTGCACTGGAAATTAATGCATTGTTTATTATTGGTGTGATCCTCGCACCTTTGATGGCCTGGTTTTTCCGTTATGCACGCTGGGGTTTAATTATCCGAACCGTGGGTGAAAGTCGTGATGCGGCATTGGCGATGGGTCTTAATGTTAATCTGGTGCGCATGTATGCCACTATGGCAGGCGGTTTTCTCGCCGGTGTCGGCGGTTCTTTTCTGTCCCTGTATTATCCGGGTAGTTGGAATGAAGGACTTTCCAGTGGTCAGGGTTTGATGGCGGTAGCTTTGGTTATATTCGCGCGCTGGAATCCTGTTTATTGCTTGTATGCCTCATTGCTGTTTGGCGGTGCGGCCGCGCTCGGCCCCGCCCTGCAATCAGTTGGTATTAACCAGGGTTACTATTTATTTAATGCAGCACCATACATATTAACGCTCGGCATCATGATTGCAACGTCTTCCAGAAAGCAGCGTTTTGCAGGCATGCCGGGTGAAATGAGTAATATTTAATGATTGGAGACTGAATAATGAGTCTGTATGTGAAAGCCGATCCGTATCCATGGCCCTATAATGGCAAGCTAAGGGCAGATAATTCTGTATTGATTATTATTGATATGCAAACTGATTTTTGTGGTCCCGGTGGTTATGTCGATAAAATGGGCTATGACCTGAGTATGACACGCGCACCTATTGAGCCGATTAAAAAAGTACTCACACTGGCGCGTGAAATTGGCATGATGGTGATTCATACACGCGAAGGTCACCGGCGTGACCTGAGTGATCTTCCAGCGAATAAACGCTGGCGTAGTCAGCGCATAGGTGCCGGTATAGGTGACCCCGGACCATGCGGACAAATTCTGGTCAGGGGTGAACCGGGTTGGGATATCATCAGCGAACTCTATCCACTCGAAGGTGAGCCTATTATCGACAAGCCGGGCAAGGGTTCATTTTGTGCGACCGATCTGGAAATGATTCTGCGGTTGAACAAGATTGAGAATATTATTCTCACTGGAATTACCACCGACGTTTGTGTGCACACGACTATGCGAGAAGGCAATGATCGTGGTTTTGAATGTGTGATGCTGGAAGATTGTTGCGGTGCTACTGACTTGAGTAATCATCAGGCAGCTGTGCATATGATAAAAATGCAGGGTGGGGTGTTTGGTGCTGTGTCAGATTCTACCAGTTTGATCGAGGCGCTTTCATGAAACCTGCTCCTGACTATGTACTTGAAGCGATTGGTATCAGCAAACGCTTCGGTTCATTGCAGGCGCTTGATAATGTATCTTTAAAACTGGAGCAGGGCAGCTTTCATGCTTTGCTGGGTGAAAACGGCGCCGGTAAAAGTACCCTTGTGAAATGCATCATGGGTTATTACCAGCCAGACGATGGCCAGGTGTTATTTGGCGACCATCAACAGGAAATTACCAGCCCACATGAAGCACTGTTGCTTGGTATTGGTATGGTGTATCAACATTTTACACTCATACCCAACATGAGTGTGGCTGAAAATATTATTATATCGCGCCCGGTATTACCTGCCATTATCAACTGGAAAAAAGAAATGGCGCAATTACAGTTGCGCATGCAGGACATGCCATTTGATATTGCTCTGGAAGCGCCGATTACATCATTGTCTGCCGGCGAAAAACAAAAAGTTGAAATCATTAAGCAATTATTACTGGATACACGTGTACTGATACTGGACGAACCTACCTCGGTACTGACACCGACTGAAGCTGATGAAGTGTTAGGCAAGGTCAGGGAGATGACGCGTGAGAAGGGACTAAGTGTATTAATTATTACGCATAAATTCAGAGAGGTGATGAACTTTGCCGATGAAGTAACAGTGTTACGCAAAGGCTGTTATGCGGGTTCAATGAAAGTGGCAGATACCAGTCCGCAAATAATGGCAGAAATGATGGTAGGGCGTGAAGTCATCACATCTCCGATTGAGCGCAGTCTTTCGATGGATGCCGAGCCTGTTTTAAGGCTGAGTGATTTACAGGTAAAAGATGATAGTGGTAGTGATGCGCTGGATGGTTTGAGTCTTGCTGTAAAACCCGGTGAGGTAGTGGGGGTTGCAGGTGTATCAGGCAATGGCCAGCGTGAAATGCTACAGGTGATTGCCGGTCAGCGTGAACTGGAGAGCGGCAGCATCGATGTACAGGGAGAACATTATACAGCCAGCCGTGATGATATGAGGCGATTCAAATTGCATTGCTTGCCAGAAGAGCCTTTGAAAAATGGTTGCGTACCCGCTATGAGTGTGGCAGAAAATCTGGTATTCAGAAAATTTGATCGCGCACCATTCGCAAAGCTTCGTTGGTTTATAAATCGTATAAAAATGAAGCAGCACGCTGACGTATTAATAGAAAAGTTTTCCATTAAAACTCCTTCATCAGATAACCCTATCGGTAATTTGTCTGGTGGTAATGTTCAACGCGCCGTACTGGCAAGGGAACTATCCGATGATGTCAACGTGCTGGTAGTGGCTAACCCCTGTTTTGGGCTCGATTTTGGAGCTGTAGATGACATCCATCAGTTGATCATGAAAACCCGCAATAATGGTGCTGCGGTATTATTGATCAGTGAAGACCTGGATGAAATTCTTAAACTGAGTGATCGTCTGTATGTGATCTCGGAGGGAAAGCTGGTGCATGAAACCACACCCGATCAGGCTGATCTGGCCACGATCGGCAAATACATGGCAGGACACTAAACGCATAATGAATATAGAAGCCATGCCTTATCCATACGCATTACCGGAAACGCCACCGGCACTCATCCTGATCGATATGCAAAGAGACTTTGTCGAACAGGGTGGTTTCGGTTCAGCGTTGGGTAATGATGTATCGCTGTTACTGAAAATTGTACCCACCGTTAAACAACTGCTGGAAACTGCGCGCGAGTTAGGGATGCTGGTGATTCATACTCGTGAAGCCCACAAGCCTGATATGTCTGATTGCCCGGTTTCGAAACGTAATCGTGGTAAATGTGATATCCGCATTGGTGATGAAGGGCCAATGGGGCGTTTGTTGATCGATGGCGAAGTGGGCAACCAGATCATTGACAGTCTCAAGCCTGTTGAAGGTGAATATGAATTAAGCAAGCCAGGTAAAGGTGCATTTTATGCCACTGCTCTGGATGATATTTTAGCCGAACATAACATAACCCATATTCTGTTCGGAGGTGTGACTACAGAAGTTTGTGTGCAGACGACTATGCGCGAAGCCAATGACCGGGGTTTTGAATGTCTGTTGGTGGAAGATGCGACGGAAAGTTATTTTCCGGAATTTAAACAAGCCACCCTGGAAATGATTACAGCACAAGGCGGTATTGTTGGATGGGCAGCGTCCAGTGATGAGGTTATACCGGCACTGAAGACTCAATATGGGAAATGATAATCAAACACTGGCGATACACAATGTTCTCTCATTGGGAATGAACCCCGACTCATTGGACTGGGAGTACTTTCGTGACGGCATCGAGATTTCTCCTATCTATGAAAGTGAGGCCGGTTGTTCCGCAGCATTCATCCGTTACGCACCGGGTTCGACAGTACCCATGCATGAACATACCGGTTATGAGCATATATTAATATTAAGAGGAGCGCAGCAAGTTGATGATACTGAATACAGTACGGGCGATTTGATGATCAGCCCACCGGGTTCGTCACATCAAATACAAAGTAAAAGTGGTTGTGTTGTATTGGCGATATGGGAAAAGCCCGTCAAGTTCATCAATAAACAGGGATAAGTATTTTTATCTGGCAGGACTTTTGTATTGCATTCACCGTTTAATATTAAAGGCTTTGCAAATAAGCTCGCCATCCGCCCAATGTACTAATGTCTTTGGCATCATGTTCAATATAGGCTTCACAAATAAAGCCGATTTCCCAGCGACCATCATATAACTCAACTTTTCCAAGCCCCAGTGGTTGTGGAATAGCGTTAAGAAAACTGCCGAGTTGCTCGACAGGTATTTTCCACACTTCAACATCGATGGCGTTGCCATTTTCATTAACACGCAGCATGCCAGGACGCTGTGGAGGCCCGCCGGGCAGAGCTACCAGTTTATAGTTGGCGGATGACTGACATTGTTCCAGTAAGGTTGCGCCACGATCTGTTAACTGATGATTGAGCGGCAAGCCTTGCATGTGGGCGCCACAAACTACAATTTGTGCGTAATGATCATCGGTGACAGAGGATTTGTTGAGGTCAGGAAGCAGCCAGTCTGTTGCGCCCAGCGTGCGATCCTGTGAATGATGCAAGGCTTGTGCAAAGGATAATAATTGCATGTCAGTGAAGGCATACGAAACCAGTGTTACACCAAAGGGCATACCGGTGTCTGTTAAACCGGTCGGTACTGCGATAGAGGCATAATCCAGCAGGTTCATGTAGTTGGTGTAGTAGCCAAGATTGGAGTTTAATTTCACCGGTTCCTGTATGACTTCATCAATTGTGTAGTGCGTACCCGCTGTAGGAGTCAGCATAAAATCAATGTCTTTCAGGCTGTGGTCTGTGATTTGCTTGCAGGCTTGCAGTTTATATTGTGCGCTGAACAGATCGCTGGCCAGTTTGTCTTTACCCTGGCTGATAATACCGTAAGTGACATCGAGTAAGGCTTCGGGTTGTTCATCGATTATGGGTTGGCAAGCCAGATAACGCTCGGTCACCCAGGGCCCTTCATACAACAGGCGAGCTGCATCCATGAAAGGGCTATAGTCTATTTCCTGTTTAATGCCACCGAGTGATTCCAATTGTTGAATCGCATTTTCAAATGCCTGTCGGTATGCTTCATTGCCAAAAAATTCCAGCTGCGATTCTTCGGGTATTGCAAACCTGAATGATGCCGGCGTGGTTAAATTAGAGCGGCCTGTATTGCAGGCGGGGTTCTGTCTTGCATAGGCATCATCCGGGTCAAAGTGTGCACAGACATTAAATAGTTGTTGCAGGTCTTCCGT
>Ga0316206_1002955_pt1 | contig 10284 bp, 10 predicted proteins | sample 6monthpyrite_MG_FD_204942 | JGI IMG/M metagenome (GOLD analysis project Ga0316206, IMG submission 204942) | Microbial mat bacterial communities from mineral coupon in-situ incubated in ocean water Damariscotta River, Maine, United States -... | ecosystem: Environmental > Aquatic > Marine >...
TTATCGAATCTTTGCTCATATTTACAAAGTATAGTTCAGTTATTATAAAAGGCCACGCTGCTCGGCCCTATAAATTCTAAAAAAGTATTAAATATATGAATTATAGGTATGAGCAGTTACCCGAAATGATTCTCATTATCAATACCAAAATTCAATATAATATAACGAAATCAATCAATCGGATTCATAGCGGCTAAGTGGTGACAGCAGACTAGTATTAAACCAAAATTTTTTATGCAAAATCGATATTATCAAAAGAAGGAGGAATTCTAAGCTCCCTGGTCCCAGTAAAAGAAAAAGATGATTTAATCAAGCCTCTATTTATTGATTCACTCTGCACTTTATCATGGTATTCATGTAACCATTTTATAAAATTTTTGCTTAAAACATCACATCTTACCTGTATTGGCACAGGAAACGGCCTGCAATATTTTTGAACATGCAGGGTTGAGTATTTGTACTCCGTTGCATCAGTAACAATTTTGGCCTTATTGGGGTTTAAATAAACATATTTTAAAACATGATAATAATGATTTCTATTTTTTATTAAAGACCATTTATACCTTCCTCCAAACATACGATTGATGTAACCGGATTCAAGTCGAAGTTGCAGGGAAAAATTCTTATTGAATTCGTACATATAGAGATCAATATTAGAATTTGGAGTAGATACAACTAAATGGTAATGATTGCTCATCAAGACAAACGCATGAACCACAGCAGGATGTTTTTTATAAGCAAGAAACATCGAAGAAATAGCGATACTCCATACCTTATCCATAGGTATTTCAAACCATGCTTTGTGATTTGACCTCGTGATAATATGATAAGGAAATTTTTCTGAACGGATGATTCTTTTTCTAGGCATAAATCCCATGCAATCACAAACTCAACGATAGTGAAATTAAAGAGGGTTACTATTCATTTTGATTTTCATTTCTGAAAGGCCTTCGACATGCCTATTATACTTAAACATCCCCTCTTCCGTACAAGTCTCCTGGCACCTCGGGGGCACAAGTCTCCTGGCACCTCGGGGGTACGTACAAGTCTCCTGGCACCTCGGGGGCAGATATTCTCCATTGTCTCACCGCACCCAATTTTTTAGGGAAAAAATAGCATTCAAATGAGGTTTGTTAAGTGAAAAGAATTTGCTAAGACACCATCATGAATAGACCAGAATTACATTGGCTAACTGCATTGCGAGGATTCGCCGCGCTATGGGTTGCTTTTCATCATATGGGCACTTCTCTAACCGGTATTAGTTTTGCTAGGCTGGGTGCTTTTGAAGTCTTTTTATCCCGTGGCTGGCTTGGTGTAGACCTGTTTTTTATTCTCAGTGGGTTTATCATTTCCTATTGTTACTTCGATAAAATGACGAATTTTACAAAAGAGCAGGCAAAAATATTCTGGATTAAAAGATTTGCCAGGGTCTATCCGACACATTTATTTGTTTTGCTTTTATTTGTGATGGTCATCGGAGGAGCTACTAGTCTTGGCCTATTTACCGATACTCAAGACAAATACACGTTTGCAAAACTGATCCCCCAAGTATTACTTTTAAATGGCATAGGAATGTTTGATCACCAGGGTTGGAATCTTCCATCTTGGTCGGTGAGTTCTGAATTTTTGGCCTATCTGGTCTTTCCTATCATCCCATTAATCTTAAAAAGATTTACCGGCCCAGTAAAAGCATTGATTGGCATCCAAGTTATTTTAAGCCTGACAATATTGATGGCGTATACATTTAACAATGGACAAAAATTCATGCTGGATTTTGAGTTTAGCTCATTTCGAATTTTAAGCGAATTTACCATGGGAGTTTTGTTATATCGGCTTTATACAGTTGGCACTCCTCATAAAAAATATTTGGGTTTGGCGCTCATGGGATTTGCTGGGATTCTGTCCCAAAGTTTTGTCACAAGCTCATTTTATGATTTTATGTATCTTATTTATTTTATGTTGATCATTTATGGGCTGGCATTAGTTCCCCGGGCACAGAAAATATTTGGCCTTACTTTTTTGGGTGAAATCTCTTATTCACTCTATTTGGTCCATGTACTCTTAATCATTCTTTTTAATCAGGTGATTAGAAAAATTGAGTTTTTACAGGAAAATATGCTTATCACCATAACCCTCTTTGTTATCACGATGGTGATTTCGGCCCGCATGCTTTTTAAATTCATTGAAAATCCCCTACGAAAAATAATATTGCAATAAAAGAATTGCCATAGAAATTAAGGCCTCCAAAGCACCCAAGCTGGAAAGCTGGAAAGAGGATTTTGGAGTGCATGTGAAGACATTTTGGCCACTCAAAAATACGTGGTTTCACTTGTGGATGAAACTTATCAAATTCAAAATAATACCATCATCACAAATTTAAAAGGTATTCTTTCCGAAATTAAATAACCACCCCCTGAGCGAACAAACAAGCTTTAATGCAATGAAAAAAGAGGGGGCATGCCCCCTCTTTTGTTTCCTATCTTTGTTATTTTTTTTTAAGGCCCCTCAATAAGGATATTATTATTGCCCTACCATTTCTTTAAAATCATCTGCATAGTCACCTACTAATTCAGTTAAATAGCGATAGGCACCATCATTTTCCAATTGCCAACTTTGATTGACAACGATTTGCGCGAATGTTGCAACCGTTTCCACATTGCTATGACCGATCCACGATTTTGGTAAGAGAGCAGCGTAGCCATCTGACGTCAATTCATCTTTTTGATAGATTCCACTTAATTTGAAGGCGGTATCACTGACATCGATAAGTTGCAACTTCTTGGCGTGGTGATTTTTGATATCATTAATGAGCTTTGAGTTGCCCGATGAAACGGCAAAGAAACAATGGGCACGCCCTTGAAGGACCTCATCTCGCGCTGCCGTGCCACCCACTGCAAGTCCGGTGATATTCGCAATACCGCTATTGGACCAGCCCCGATCAATTTTTGCCAAGGTTTTCCAGGTAATTTCTGAACCGGAACCGGGCATTCCGATCGCCACGGTAGCTTTTGCCTTGGCAATCTCGTTGAGATTATTAAAACCGTAATTTCTATGACAAAATAAATGCGCCGACTCTTTTATAAGATTTGTCTCGGCAGCATTCCTACCAAAAGAGAGAATGCTATTACTCATCTCTGCGAAACCTGCCAGCACCTCTTCATTTTGCATATCATCGTAAAGCTTAATCGCATCGGCCTGAGCAAAGGCAATATCGCAGTCACGACTTTTAATATTCTCTAGGTTAGACCAAGAACCGTTGGTATGCACAACATTAATTTGATACTTATGAGCAAATTCTGCTTTCATTTTCCGCTTGATAAAATTTGCCATTTTTGCATAATTCCCAGTTATTTCACCAGCACAAATATTTAATGCCTCAGCAGATTCATCGGCGTCTTCATCGTATGTTACTTGTTCCTCAAAAAATTCATCGCCACCTAATAACGCCCTATTTTTCTCACGCGCAAGTTGCTTTTTTTCCCAAGCGAGATCGAGGAAGTTTTCGTTCATTTGATTGAGCTGATGATCGTATAGACGAATAGCGGCACCCGACTTACATTCACCAAAACTATTGAAATATTGTCCCGCCGGGTAATGAATGACATAGGATTCATTGCTATAACCCCTTTTCTTTTTATAATAGACCAAGGTGGCACCGTAACGAATCGAGCAACTACTACCGATGCTATAATAACTTGTATCAGCTTTAAATATTTGCGAGGGTGAAAAGCTATTTGCGTGCAATGAAAAAAGACCTCCAGAGGAATTAACTCTCATGTTACGTTTCATTTGCTCAAATTGCATCCGTGTTGTGGCCTGACCTAATCGCAAGATTAAATTATTTTCTGCCAACCCTATATCCCGCATATGATAGATCTTATCATAATCAGAATGATGCGTATAAATCACAGGTTGAAAACCTAAGTCAATATAGCCCACCCTATCGCCAAAAAAACCTTTCTTAGTATACTGAAAGCGACGATCGTCATCTTTTAAAAAACGGTTCGACTCTATTTCATTGTGAGCAATAGTGAGCCTTTTAGCTTTTTTTCTTGCCTTATTGGCATTGAGCAAAGCTGCTCTTGACGATCCCCTACTGCTACTAGAAGAGTACCTCTGCCCTACTCGGTTAGCAGTTGGTGCGGGAGTTTTAGAAAATTCCGATTTATGCCTGGCCTCTTTCTTAACTTCAGCACAATTCGCCTTGGTTTTTGAAAAGGTGGAGCAATGAACTTTCTTCATATTGGTAGGTTGCTGAGGTGGAGCCGCCTCATATTTTGCATAGGGTGAAGCCGCTATTGCTGGCCGCTTTGAATAAGTCGATCTCTCTCGTCCGTATTTGGGATTTCCAGTAGGCGCCTGAGTCTGAGATTGAGTTTGTGTAGAGGGATCATTTTTTGGTATTCTACCATTTGCGCCGGAACTATTTGTTGCTTTAGCTCTTGCTTGCTTAGCTATTTCTTGTTCCTTAGCTCTTTTTTCTGCATCTTGTTTTCGTTTTAGCTCAGCTCTTTTTTCCGCATCTTGCTTTCGTTTTAACTTAGCTCTTTTTTCCGCATCTTGTTTTCGTTTTAACTCAGCTTGTTTTCGCTTTAACTCAGCTTTTTTTCGTTTTAACTTAGCTCTTTTTTTCGCATCTTTTTTTCGTTTTAACTCAGCTTTTTTTCGTTTAGCACTTCTTTGCTGAGATTTGGATGATCCAGCAGCATAAGTATCTGCAGAATAAACAAATAAAATAGAGAGGCAGAGAAGACAACTTAGTATGCCAGTTTTCGCGGTTGAAAATTTCATTTTACACCTTTGATGAAGTTAATATTGCAATCAATGCATATGCGTAACTAATTTCTAATGGCCGCTCTACTCTTTTCCTCCAACTGCCCCCATTTTTACATACCCCATCAGAACCCTGACTGTAACGACTCCCTAATCGAGGAATGAACGCCCTTGCCTAGGTCAATTCACGAACCCTTTCATCGGGTTTGCTTTCAATGCAACAAATAAACATTAGATTTACTAAAATGACATTACCGATTAAAATATTTTTAATGAAAAGCTTATGCATCTTTATTCTCGCCTGCTTCACACCTGTAATATTTGCAGACTTACCTATCAAAAACAACTGCAGTAAACAGGCAGAAATGCTGACTAAAAACTGGGGCAGTAAAAATATTTGGACTAAAAGAAGTAAAAATTTATTTATTTCCCCGACGGAACAATTTGGAGAATGGATTATCTTACACAGCGACAAGCTGTAAAAAAATGGAAAAAAATGGAAAAATTATCCAGCAAAAATGTCTCCGCTGTCACAATAAAGAAATTGTTTTCAATAAAGAATATCGATGCCAGCGGCATGTCCAGAATAATTAATGCGATTTCTCCTCCCCCGACCCAACAAAAAGGATGCCCAGAGAAGGGAAATTAACAGAGGAAGAAATTATTCAGTTTGTAACGTATTTCGAAGAAAAAAAACTCACTTTAACTTCTGAGCAAAGAGCTAGCGCAGGGGAATTTGCGGATTTAACGCCAAGTAATTAAGTTTGCGTTGCTAAAAGGAAAACTGATAACTCATTTGCGCCGGTAGGCCAGCGCGACTCAATTTTTCGTGGGCCTCGCGATGCCAAGCAAGGCGCGCATCGGTGGAAAAAGCTGCTGGCCGATACGCGCCAGGGTTATGCCCTTCATAATACAAATTCTGCCCCGTGCTAGCGGTTTTAAAGGCAATAATCCCCACTCCGATGATCAGGCCGATAGCGCCGCCGATGACCACACGCTTCAGATGATCTGAGGGATGTTCCACAAAGGAGAGGGTGGAGAGACCTAGCAATGCACCGCCAGATGTGGTGCCGATAACAGTATAGACATCGTTGATAGAATCTGCCAAAAATAGACTGCTAGCAGCATCACTGGCGCCGCCATTGGCCCCGGCAGCACCCTGCGCCAGACTCTTTACAGAATAGCTCCACAGGGCCATAACAAGAAAGAGCATGGCCAGTAATTTCTTTAATAATCCGCGCTTTATTGGCATGTATACCTACTAAAAAATAAGATGTCGCAAGCACTAAGGCTTCCCTAAAAAGCTAGTACCCTTATAACTTTGCGACTTTTTTACTGATGAGTCAAGAACCATGAACCATTCCGCTGAAGCCCCCACTACCCATGAATTTTCCGCCTATAAAATCATCCAAAAAAAACGTGATGGAAAAAAACTGCGGCGAGCAGAGATCCAATGGTTTATTGCGGGCCTGTTAAAGCGCACGGTGGACGAGGTGCAAATGGCCGCCCTGCTCATGGCGATTTACCTGCAGGGCCTGGATAAAGAGGAAACCGCCTGGCTCACCGACGCCATGTTATACTCTGGCCAAGTGCTCGACTTTGCCGACCCCACTGTCATCGATAAACATTCTACCGGTGGGGTGGGGGATAAAACGTCCTTTATCCTGGCACCTATTGCCGCCGCCTGTGGGGTCAAAGTTCCCATGATCGCCGGCCGTGGTCTGGGGCATACTGGGGGCACCATTGATAAAATTGAATCCATTGCCGGCCTGCAAACAAGTTTAGATTTAACAACTTTTTCTGAGCATTTAACAAAATACGGTTTAGTCTTAATCGGTCAGACGGAGCAGATTGCTCCCGCCGATAAAATCATCTATGCCTTGCGCGACATCACCGCCACCATTGAATCCATTCCCTTGATTACCGCCTCCATTATGAGCAAAAAATTAGCAGAGGGGGCCAATGGCATTGTCATGGATATTAAAGTCGGCCAAGGCGCCTTTATGAAAAATCTAACAGAGGGTCGCAAGCTCGCCAAATCCGTGCAAGAGACCGCCGCAAGGTTTAATAAAAAAATGCTTATTCATCTCACCAATATGTCCGAACCCTTGGGATATGCGGTGGGAAATGGGCTGGAAATTATTGAGTGCATCGAGACCTTAAAAGGGCGTGGGCCAAAAGATTTAAGGGACCTCTCCGTCTCCTTGGCCGGTGGCATGATCTATTTGGCAGGCCTGGCGAAAAGTCACGGCGCCGGCATTAAGCAGGCCAAGGCGGCGATTAAAGATGGCCGTGCCTTACAAAAATTTAGCGAACTCATCGCCCGCCAGGGGGGAGATATTGACTATCTAACAGATTATAAAAAGTTTAAATTGGCGGCGCAAACCACCCCTGTACTGGCGCCCCACAGTGGTTATATTCACGCCATGGACACGGTTAAAATCGGTTTAGCATGCGTGGAATTGGGCGGCGGCCGACAAAGCATTGACGATCAAATTGACTTTTCCGTGGGCCTGGTGTTTCATAAAAAGATCGGTGCAAAAATTAAAGCGGGAGAAACTCTGGTGACCATTTACCACCACCCCCAGCAAATTGCTTTAGTAGAAAAAATTTGTCAAGATTTCTCCTCTCACGTTATTCTTATAAAAAAAGTAAAAGCAAAAACATTAAAACCCCTTATCTTTGCCACAAAAGGTTAAACTATGTATGAAAAATTAGCGGAAGCTGCCAAATATATTCAATCGATCAAGGCCACCTCACCACGCGTGGGCATTGTCTTGGGCTCGGGACTGGGCATCTTTGTGGAGCATATCGCAGAGAAGACCATTATCCCCTATCACGACATTCCCTTTTTCCGCGATACCACGGTGGAAGGCCATTCTGGCCGCCTCATTCTCGGCAATGTTGAAGGCGTCGACGTCGCTATTTTGCAGGGCCGCTTACATGGCTACGAAGGCCTGCCGGTGGATGAAATCGTCTTTCCCATCCGCACCCTCGCCACCCTAGGCATCGGCGCCATGATATTAACCAATGCCGCCGGTGGAGTTAATCAAAGCTACCATCCGGGAGATTTAATTCTCATCAAAGATCATATCAATATGATGGGACTCAATCCCCTAGTGGGCCCGAATATGCATGAACTTGGCCCGCGATTTCCCGACATGACCCAAGCCTACCATCCGGCACTAAACGCCTGCATCGCAGAGGCGGCAACAGCTATTGGTTACCCACTAAAAAGTGGCATTTACACCGCTCTCTTGGGGCCCACTTATGAAACCCCCGCCGAAGTCAGAATGTTGCGCACCCTCGGCACAGATATGGTGGGCATGAGCACAGTTCCAGAGTCCATCGCCGCCAACCATTTAGGGCTCAAGGTCTGTGGCCTCTCTTGCATCACCAATATGGCGGCAGGAATAACCAAGCAAAAACTAAAACACGAAGATATTAAAGACCAGGCCATGCAAGTGATGGAAACTTTCAGCAACTTGCTCAAACGAAGTATCAAAAACATCGGCGCCCTCAATGAGTGAAAAACTCAGACAATTGGCCATGGCGGCCGCAAAAAAATCCTACTCGCCCTATTCAAAGGTCCAGGTCGGCGCCGTCCTCGAAACCCTTGAGGGAGGTATTTTTTCCGGCTGCAATATCGAAAATAGCAGCTTTGGTGCCACCATCTGTGCCGAGCGAGTGGCCATCCACAACGCCATCGCCGCCGGCAAAAAAAACTTCAAAAGTCTCTATGTCTACACCGATCCGGGCTGGCCGCCCTGTGGAATATGCCGCCAAGTCATGAGCGAATTCGCCACCGCCGAACTCATCATATTCATTGGCAATAAAAACACCACACAAACCCAGACCACCTTAGGCGCCTTGCTCCCTCTCGCCTTCACTCCCGCCAACTTCGACAAAAAAACACCGACATCAACATCAACACCGACACCGACACCAACACCGACACCAACACCAACACCAACACCAACACCAACACCAACACCAACATCAACACCAACATCAACACCGAAAAACGCTAAAGGCAAATAAGAGACTATAAGAGCAAAACCCAAAGCGATCACTTCAGCAAAAAGTGCTCAGCTAATTGCCGACAATCCATTCTATTGTCCGCATAAGGTTGCCAATTTTTCACATGCTCATGTAAATACTTTAAGACCTCATTGAATTGCTCTCGCGACAGCTCATCCCCAGCATCTCCCAAACGACCCACACTAAGATTGAGATGATATTTAAAATACTGAACTTTCTCTTTAAGCTGTAATTTTTTATTTATATAATCATCTTTAACTTCTTCACCCTTTAAAATTTTTTGTAAAAATTCAAATTCATACATTTTAATTTCAAATTGCAGAGTATTTAAATCATAATTAATAGCATCAAAATAATCTTGAATAATTTTTTTATTAACGGATTTTTGCGCCTCCCAAAAGACATAGCGATCAGATATTTTAAGCAAAACCGCTGCCCTATCTCGCGCTTGCACCAATAAATCTTTGGCCAAACTAACCTTTTCGTACACTTTAGTAAATTGCTCTTCAATATGCGTTTGACCAGACAAATGAGAGGTATGCAAATGCTCTCTAATCTTTCCCACTAAGGCAAAAAAGGCGGCAGGTTCCTGCATAATCAAGTGACTCAGCAGAGACCCATAAAGACGATCATTATCTCGATTGACCGTTTTAGCTAAATCAACGATCTCTTCTCCAAGATGTTCTTTAGCAATGCTCACCAGATCCTCCAGCAATAAAGTATTGCGGTCAACTTGTAAAATGCCAAACAATTGCTGCCATTTATCCAGCGGACGCTTAAGCACCCTAATTTCTTGCACTTCCCCACCCTGCTCTATCGCCAACGAAAACAATTTTTTCTCTACAGCAAACCCCAATATTTCCCGTCGCGCCTTCCGCAACTTCTTAAGCTCTTTCCGACTAATCCGCAAAGCATTAATCAGTCGCAATTTTTCTTGCTCATAAACCATCAAGGCCTGCGCACTAATCACCAACGGAGTGGTAGGAAAACCACTAGAAAAGGCCGCAACCCCCTCAAACCCAAAAAACATCGAGATAGAAGGAATAACCCCCAAAGTAACAATATTCGCAATCACCACCGGTTTCCCATGATTCCGTACCAGACCCACAACATCCAACCAAGAATTTTTCAGCTTAATTTTTAAAGAATGCAAAACACGCTCACGTATTGTCTGCACTTTAATTTTTTCATGTTCCGCCAAAGACCTCGTCAGAATCTGCATCCGCTCAGCAGTCTGAACTGCAACCTCCTGAGCAAAAACACTATATTCCAAACGCGCCAACTCAACCCTAACACCATCATTTTCACCCGAAAAACCCGAAGACAAAAAAACAAAACAAAAAATGACCAAAATAATTTTCATTAAATCCAATCCAAAAAAGACATTGAAACAACCTAAATATCTTAGGCCATTTGACTCAAAAACAATATTTCATTGAATCTTTTACAATCATCACTGCCAAAAATATC
>Ga0316206_1002956_pt1 | contig 10283 bp, 5 predicted proteins | sample 6monthpyrite_MG_FD_204942 | JGI IMG/M metagenome (GOLD analysis project Ga0316206, IMG submission 204942) | Microbial mat bacterial communities from mineral coupon in-situ incubated in ocean water Damariscotta River, Maine, United States -... | ecosystem: Environmental > Aquatic > Marine >...
GCCCTGTTTGACAATCAACCCCCGCCCGCACCAGCCATTAATGGCACCGTGTTAGGGGTGTGATTCTCAATCATGGATTGCTCCTTTTGTGCTCATTATCAACTTAAACAAAAGGAATTGAATAATGACTGAAACTACAAAAAAGATAGCACATCTTAATGATCTTCTCCGCGATACATTTTTAACCGGACGTATAATCTTCACAGATGGCATTAATGCTTTGCCTGATGATATGCGCGAAGAGATTATCACGCGAGTGCGTGAATTCAAGGATTTCAGCCCAGATAATGACCCATATGGTGAACATGACTTTGGCTCATTTGAGCTTGCCGGGAATAAAATTTTCTGGAAGATTGATTATTACGATAAGAACTACGAATTTGCTAGTGAGAATCCCGCCGACCCGAAACAAACTCGCCGCGTATTAACCATTATGCTAGCCAGTGAGTATTAAACAACCACAGGTTAATAACCAAAGGCGGGAGAAATCCCGCCTTTTTAGGTTGACGTTGAAAATATAAACAAATACCCCCATCTATATCAATGTAGGCATTGGCTTACATTATTTTATATTTCTTTATAATAAGGTGACTTTGTGGAGAAGAAAATGATTTGTCCTGAATGTAACGAAATCGAATTAAGTTATGAAAAGTATTATTCTGGTGATGAAGAGTGGTTTTGTAAAAATTGTAAAAAAACTATTAATTATATTCCTCCTATATCTCCTGGGTTAAGGAAACAGCCGGACGGTGACAATAAGCGGAATTCGCCTAGTAAGGATGATTCTGATAATGTAGCAAAAGAATAATAACTTTGTTTATATAAATACCAAAAGATGGGCAGTAGGAAAAAGAAATACCACGTCACACCAAGTCGATATCGCTGATATTGAGGTTGCTAAGTCCTGAGATTGAGTGGCCACCGCCTAAATCGAGTACGCCGCTTGTGATGGCGTTAAATGCGTCAGTGGCAGAAGTAAATGATGAATTACGCAACTCCAGCGTGTCAGTGCCGCTTACAAAGTCGGTGATGGTATCGATTCCGGGGGTGTTGCTAACGTTGAAGATGAAGGTATCGGCGCCGGAGCCACCGGTTAGGGTATCGTTGCCTTTATCGCCGAAAAGTTGATCATTGCCGGCTTCGCCAGAGATTGTATCGTGATCTTGGCCACCATGGAGTGTATCAGCGCCAGTTCCACCAAGGACGGTATCATTGCCATTATTGCCATTGACGAAATCGGCACCAGATTCACCAGTCAGTGAGTCCTGATCTTTGCCTCCACGAATATTATCATCGCCATTTCCGGCGAAGATATAGTCAATTCCAGCATTGCCATTGGCCCAATCCGTGCCGTCATTTAAGCGTATAAGATCATTACCGGACATGCCTTTTACCGTGTTGGCAAGGGCATTGCCGGTGATTGTATCGTGGCTTGAACCGCCAAGGGCATTTTCTATATTTGCACCAGATGCTATCCAAAATGCTGACGCGCCAACCGTGCTATAAGCATCGCCGTCAGCCTCGTTGAGATTTATCGTAACCGCTGAGACTTGCGCAGTTGCGTCGATAGTATCCGTACCGCCCCCATCCCAAATAGTCATAACCTGCGGCTCAAGAAAATCATAAGAACTATCCTCGGAGTTATAGCTTGTATTAGCGCCATACAGATATTGTATCGCGGATATATCAGCAAATTGCGGGGTAGAGGGAAGGCCGTATACTGAGGTGATGGATCCATATTGGTCTACAAAACTATTCATTATTGAATAATCGATATTTTGATATTGAGTTACATACGCAGATGCGAAATTCGATGCACCTTCTTCGTTTCCATGCACTAATCCAAGAGCGTGGCCAATTTCATGGATTATTGTAATATAGCCTAACTGTCCTTTATTGAAGTCAGAGGTGTTTGTAAGTCGTGTATTGGATATAGTTATATCTGCTGATTCAATAATAAATTCATGTTCTGTTACATGTGCGATAGCGTTACCTAAAGGGTTTCCACCAATTATATCGTAATTAATCTCAATCCCGTCCTGTGTTGAATCTTCCTCAAATGTTAGGTTGCTAAGATTTGCCCAAATATCAAATATCTCTTTTGTTGCTGTTTCCAGAGCTGCTGTTGTATCGGTGAATTTATAATAGATATGTTTGCCAGTTCCCTGATTACTGCCAGTCCAGCTATTATAACGAATTAAAGGATTAATCCATTGGCTTAGATCATTGCTGGAAGGGGCTGCTGAGATAAATTGCGGGTCATGGGACATGCTTTTACCTTTTCTCTCTCTCAAATCATAGGGCATAAAAATATACGGTTATTTTTTGTTAGTGCAAGATTTTTAATTTTTATTAATTGGCGGTGTTAATAATACTTGACTCAATTAAAGATAGTTAATAAACCGTGTGCGTCCTTGGGAGAGGCTAGGTTTATTTTTTTGTTGAAAGATAATAACTAACTTCGTTCCAGATTGAATTAGTCGCTTGTATATGGGTTTTTAACAACTCATTAATCATGGCTATAAAAATTAATGCCGCAGTCAAGCAGTGGTATTGTTATTAATAAAAAATATTGGGAGATAATTATGGCCAATCTAACTGGTACCAGTGGTAACGATTTAATTGAAGGTACAGGTGGTGGTGATCTGATTGATGGTCTTGGTGGTAATGATACTCTCAAAGGTTTTGGTGGTAATGATACAGTTTATGGTGGAGCTGGTGATGATTGGATAAACGGCAATGGCGGTTATGATGTTATTTATGGCCAAGGTGGTAATGATGATATGCGTGGTGGTCAGGATGCCGATACTATAGAAGGTGGTAGTGGTAACGATACAATCTACGGCCAGTTGGGTAATGATGATTTAAAAGGCGGTTCTGGTGATGACCGTTTATATGGTGAAGGCGGTAATGACACACTTCGGGGTAATAGCGGTAATGATACGCTTGATGGTGGCACTGGTGATGATAGTTTAATTGGTGGTACTAGTAGTGATCAGCTAATTGGCGGGGCTGGTTCAGATACACTCATTGGTAATTTTGGTAATGATACTCTCAATGGTGGCACTGGTTCAGATGTCGCCCTCTATAACTACACAATTGATAATTACTTTGTAAGCTTTGGTGATGGTAGTGTTATCTCTGTTGAGGATAAGATTGGCGCAGATGGCATTGATCAATTATTGGGTATAGAGTCAATCCAGTTTAGCGATGTTAGCTTAAGCTGGAGCGGTGATAAGTTAACAGGTGGTAATTATACATTTTTAAATGATAGTGCTAATAATTATATAGGCAGCACCGGCAATGATGTTATCAATGGTAATGGTGGTAATGACACATTAAACGGCATTGCCGGTGATGATACATTGTTTGGTGGTTCGGGTGCTGATTTGCTCGATGGTGGTAGTGGTAATGATGTACTTAAAGGTAATGGTGGCATAGATACACTAATCGGCGGCCTTGGTGATGATTCACTTATTGGCGGCAATGATGATGATTCAATCGATGGTGGCTCTGGCGCTGATACGCTAATTGGTAATATTGGTAATGACACGCTTAGCGGTGGTGCTGGTATTGATACCGCGTTGTTTAATAATGAAGCTGGTGAATATAGCTTCTCTAATTTGACGACTCAGGATATTACCTTAACCCACAGCGGTACTGATGGTGCTGATCAACTGCAATCAATTGAGAAGATTGAGTTTGCGGATAATGGATTTGCAGAATGGGTTGGGTCACAGTGGGATATAACTTTTGGTGCTAACACAACCTCCTCCCCCGACAACATCACCGGTACTGACGGCAATGACTCCGTTGATGGCGGAGCTGGTGATGATACTTTGCGCGGTGGTGCTGGTGATGACACACTTAGCGGTGATGCGGGTAATGATGTTATCAACGGTAATACCGGTAATGATTCAATTAGTGGCGGTGAAGGTGACGATACTATCTATGGTGGTCAGGATGACGACTCGCTAAATGGCAATGCTGGCTCTGACGTTGTTCGGGGGAATTTTGGTAATGACACCACACATGGCGGCGGCGGTAATGATTCGGTAATCGGTGGTTCGGGTAACGACCTTGTTTATGGCGATAAAGGTGATGACTTTATCGCCGGTAATGGCGGTAATGATACACTTGATGGTGGCTCTGGCAATGACTCCATTCGTGGCGGTAAGAATGATGATCACCTTGTCGGCGGGCAAGGTAACGACACTCTAAACGGCAATCTTGGTAATGATACTCTCTATGGTGATGTTGCTGACGGTTCAGGCATCAAAGGTGATGATTTGTTTACAATTCAACACCAAGATAATGCTAACACCATTATTAAAGATTTTGAAGCTGATAAATTATACGAAAAAGTTGATATTAGAGATTTTACAAATATTGAAACATTTAATGATCTTTCTATTGCCCAAAGCAGCGAAGGGGCGGTTGTTTCATTCAGCAATGGTCAAACTATAACATTAGAAGGAGTTTTAGCGTCTGAGTTAGATAACACGGACTTCCTTGCTAAATGGTCTTCTAGTAAAACTCTGCGCATATATAAGCCTGGACAAATATTTGAGCACATTACTGGATACAATGGTGATGGAGTCAATGCCTCCCAGATCGTGGACGATATTACTAACTATGTCATAGGTGATTTTGAATTAAATAACCTCGGAAACGTAGATTTATACGAGAGCTTTCAGGTAATAGATTTATCTAATTTTGGGGTTAGTGAATTATCTTTTATAGGAGAGACTAATTTAATTGATTTGGGTAGTAATAGAACTCTTGAGATTAAAGGATTAACTCAGGAACATATCTTAGATATATCTGATCAATTTGTTTTCTCTCCTACAGATACGTTAAGTCAGTTTGCCAATAAGCTTATGGAAGATTGGCGTGATGATGCAAACGTTAGCGTTGATACTGTGGGTAACACAGATAAAGTTACTCATGTTGGCGGTGGGATTGTTGACTATGTATCAACAGCCACGGAACTGCAATTTCATAACGAAACAAATGATGGTGATATTTCAGTTAAAATACACACAATTGATAAATCTGCCGGAACAACACACGTAATATCTGATTATAGTGATAATAGTATTATAGATATTACATCACTAGATGTACTTAACTATAGCCAGCTTATTGTTTCTGAGGTTCCAGAGTATGGTAGCAGAATATCTTCATATAATGGAAGTACAATACTTTTTGAAGGAGTAGATGTCTCTGAATTAAACGTTTCCAGTTTTGTTGGATTTAAAGAGCCTTCCTCGGAAGAAGATTTTTCTTTTCTTACAGATCTTAGCAAAATGAGTGCAGTTTCTTATAGCTTAATGCAAAATGCGGACGGTGTTGGTCTTCTTGATTTACGTGATGATGTAAGTACGTGGAGAGCTGAAAGAACAGCCTTTGGTGAAGATCTTGTTGCAAAAGGGTGGAAAGTTCTTTCCACTTCTGAAAATAGTGAATTAGAAATCAACGAGAATGAATTTTTTGCAACAATGATGGGTAATTCAGAGACGGGGCAAATAGTTTTTTCTATTAGAGGGACATCAAATCATAATGAAGCTCTTGTTGATGGCGAGATGGTAATGTATGGCAAAGCTCCCCCACACATTGCTTACGCAGAAGAATTTGTGGAATGGGGAATAGGAAAATTAAATTCATCACAAATGCGTTCATTTAACGCACAGGGTGAAGAGGTCATATTTGGTTCAAGTAATGTTATTGCAACAGGTCACAGTTTGGGTGCTATTGCCTCCGATGTTGTTGCAGCTAAACATGGAATAACATCAATTACATTTGATAATCCTGGCTCTAAATTTTTTATAGATGATGCTGGTTATGATATTGATCCAAATAAATTTATAATAGTACAGGCCGAGACAAATTTTATAAACACCGAGAGCGAACAAGTAGTTTCGCCTTATTTAATTAAACAGGAGTATCTGGGTTCTATTCAAGACAATGACGCTTGGCATGTTATTGCAAAACCGATAAATACTATAGAGACAGCACTAGACCAATTAACTGATGCTGTTCCTGAGTTATCTTTACCAATTTCTATTATTGATCCTAGTAATTGGGCTGAATTTATATACGCAGATAACCATACTATTGATGGTTTTGCTTTGACGCTGGAAAATATGGCAAATCTTGCTACTACAGATAGCTCAGTTGGATTGACGCAAGCTGAATATTGGCCAGATAATCAACTTGAGGGAATTTTATCCCGCCTTATAACTAATGGAAAGTCTTTTGATGAACTTGATAGTTTCTCAAAAGTAGCGTTTGAAGTTTTTAAACCATTCATCGGACCAGCATCAACAGTAGATAATTTTGTCAATAAAGTTCCTGTTGTTTCTACTGTTTTTGAGTTAGATGATATTTTTGTAGAATCATTGCAATCTGCAATCGGTGGTCTTGCTTTCGATACCTTTGGAACATTTAGTTCAGTTTTCCAAGATATTGGTGCTGGCGCCGTTCAAACATATGCTCCAGGTGTTATAGCTGATTTAATTTTAGGCAATGGCTTAGATGAATCTCTTGAAATGATGCAGCAGAAATTTGTTAATACAGTTATGAATGGTGTTACCGAGAGGACTATTCAGAATATTTACAAAGGTATTGTTCCGGATGGTATTGCTGGAACTGACACTAATGATGTTGTCCAAGAGTTTATCGAATCTAAAACAGTAGGGTTTGTAAAGAGTGTAGCTTTACAATTGCTCGGTAGGCTAGCTACTGGCGATTTAGAGCTTGACGATACGCAATTTGGTAATGCTGTTGCAGAGATAGCTACTGGTGTTGGTGTTACGGCTGCTGTTAGTACTGGTGCTCAATATGTTGTATCCGAAGTATCTATTTTAGCTGCAGAGGCAGCTGCAGAGGCAATTTTGGCTGCTGGAGGCACGGAAGCAGCAGCGACTTTAGCATATACAAATGCTGTTGCTGCCCCAAGTAACTTTACAGCTTTTCTTGGTTTTGACCCTTTGACAATAGCCATCGCTATAGCTGTGGCTGTTATAATAAATGAGTACGGTGATGCGATAGGTGAAACTATTGATAAAACTGTTGATATAGTTGAAGATGTTTGGCAGTTTGCTGGCGACCCAATAAATGGTGTACAAGATTTATGGGACGAGTGGAATGATGATAAATGGACTTATTATAATGGAAGTGAAGAGGCAGACGTAAAAGTTCACGATTCGGACCGTGCTGATACTTCTTTAAAAGGCGGAGATGATACGTTCTTTAGTTGGGATGGTTGGAATGTTGTACGTGGTGGTGAAGGTGATGATGTTATATTTGGAGGAAATGGAACCCAAGGCGAAAATACTCCGCGTCCAGATGAGTTGCTTGGCGAAGGAGGTAATGATTTCATCAGCGGTAAAGAAAATGGTGATGATTTAGTAGGTGGTGCCGGCAGTGATTATATTTACGGTGGCGATGGTAATGACCTCATATATGGTGGAGACTATATAAGTAAGTATGGTAATACCGGCGCAGACGGCAATGATACACTACTAGGTGGTGCTGGCGATGATATAATGTATGGCGGTGCTGGCGAAAATCTATTTATTTTTACAAATGACTCTGTTGGCTTTGATGTTATTATGGACTTTGACATCACATCAGATAAGCTCAACATTTTCTCTTTTGGTGATATAGGTGCTGTTACAAGCAAGATTGATACTAGCAGAGATATATCCACATCTGGCTCTACTACATCAGAGTCTGGTCTATTGATTACTTTGATTAATGGACAAGAGATATTCCTTGTTGGTTTAACATTGAACGATATGTCTGATTCGATCTTTAGCTTTGAAGACTGGCAGGCAGTTACCTTACCAGAAGAAGCCCCATTGCCTGACCCCAACGCTTCACCTATTCCAGAGGATACAGTTAGCGGTGGAACATCGAGCGACCCAGAACCTACGCCTGATCCAGAACCAACTCCGACCACTACATATAATGAGATTATCGGCACGTCCGGCGCTGATACTCTAACCGGCGGAACTGGTGCTGATAGTATAGTTGGTGGCTCAGGCGATGATCGTTTATATGGCGAAGCTGGAGCTGATATTCTTGACGGTGGAGCTGGCAGAGACCGCTTTTATCTTGGCACAAATGATAATGCATCTGACGTGGTTAAATTCACCTCCGCTGCGCACACCGCCTACGATGGGTGGAATTATGTTAATGATTTTGAGCTTGGCGTTGACAAAATCGACCTCAGCGCTTTGGGTGTTAGCTTTGCTGATTTAACACTCAGCCTGTCATCTGATGGCACAGATACTTATATCCATGATGGTTCAACCTTCAGAATCAAAATGGAAAACGTCACTGGTATTACTGAATCTGACTTTATCTTTGATGGCACTAGTGGCAGTGGCACAATTCCTGACCCGGCCCCCGCGCCTGATCCAGAACCAACTCCGACCACTACATATAATGAGATTATCGGCACATCCGGGGCTGATACTTTAACCGGTGGAACTGGTGCTGATAGCATATTTGGTGGCTCAGGCGATGATCGTTTATACGCTGAAGCTGGAGCTGATATTCTTGACGGTGGAGCTGGCAGAGACCGTTTTTATCTTGGCACAAATGACAATGCATCTGACGTGGTTAAATTCACAAGTGCGAGCCAGAGTGCCTACGATGCGTGGAATTATGTTAATGATTTCGAGCTTGGCGTGGATAAAATCGACCTCAGTGATTTGGGCATTACCTTCGCTGACCTTTCCTTTAGCACATCCAGCGATGGTACTGATAGTTACATCCATGACGGCTCTACTTTCCGTATCAAGATGGAAAACGTAACCGGAATCACCGAATCAGACCTTATCCTAACCGGTGGCACAACAACAACTCCGGCCCCAACCCCTGACCCAGAGCCAACTCCAAGCACTACATATAATGTAGTCAATGGCACATCCGGAGCTGACACACTTTATGGCGCAGCGGGTGACGATTCAATCTCTGGCCTTGATGGTGATGATTATCTTTATGGCGAAACTGGAGCTGACATTCTTGATGGTGGAGCTGGTAGAGACCGCTTCTATCTTGGCTCTGGTGATAATGCGTCTGACATTGTGAAGTTCACAAGTGCGAGCCAGAGTGCCTACGATGCGTGGAATTATGTCAATTTTTTCGAAGTTGGCATTGACAAAATCGACCTTAGTGGCTTAAACCTAACCACAGCAGATATAACCATCGGTCTGTCCAATGACGGCACTGATACTTATGTCCATGACGGCTCAACTTTCCGTATCAAGATGGAAAACGTAACAGGGGTTACTATGGATGATCTATTGCTGTAAATTTAAAGGTGAAAACGTAATAAAGAGAGTGGAATGGCTGTTAGTAAATATATATTAATATTTTTCACTCTGATGTTATGTTTTCCTCTTATCTCTTGTACCAATCACCGCGAAAAACAAAGATTAGAACTTGTTGAGGGACTTTCATCGCACGATCCTGAGAAACGGTATTTGTTTGGGACGATTAGGGTAAACACTTATCATCGTAATGAGTTGGTACCATCTAAAAAATGGTGCTTATTTAATAGATTAGATAATAGTAATTCGTTTTTTGATTCAACTACTAATTATTATATTGAGTACGATAATTTGAGTAATTTTGGAATATTTGTTTTGGAATCAAATAATAGCTTATTTAAGTTGAAAAGTTTGTTTTGTGGATATGGTAAACTTACTGGGAATAAGCGCCCTATAGAAAAGTCGGGGTTGATGAATTATCTATCACTAAATATAGAATCTTCACCGGGCCTTACCTATATTGGTCACATTGATCTAAACGTCCATCAGGTTATAAAAATGCAGGGGTTGGGTAATAGTAATTTTTTAGCGACAAAGAAAATTTCTTATAACAATGAGATAGGCTTTAAAGATAATCTGATACACGATCTAAAGATTCTTGAGAAAGTCTACAATGTTGATACTTCTAACCTAAAGATCAATAAGAACATAATTAACCCTTGGATGGTTGACAATACAATTCTTCGTAATACTCCTGGGGCCTCTCCTCCTAATTTATGGGATTCTTTTGAATAAGTAATAATAATCACTCCTCCTTCTTCTACTAGAAATTACATGTAAAGCTCCCCAAAAGTCATTAATTATTGATGGTTTAAAGGCTTAAATCCCATAAAGGTACCAGATCGGCCACAGGAATATTGTTAACATAGTACTATCTCTTGTGTATATATCTTTTCTTATTCCCATTTTTAGCCTTTTTTATTTAAGTAATTTTGGTGA
>Ga0316206_1002957_pt1 | contig 10280 bp, 6 predicted proteins | sample 6monthpyrite_MG_FD_204942 | JGI IMG/M metagenome (GOLD analysis project Ga0316206, IMG submission 204942) | Microbial mat bacterial communities from mineral coupon in-situ incubated in ocean water Damariscotta River, Maine, United States -... | ecosystem: Environmental > Aquatic > Marine >...
TGTGCTTATATTTAAAGCGCTAACGGCAGGTAAGGGTGAAAAAGTAGATAAAAAAAATAAAACTTACGTTTCAACTTTAAGTGGTATGATAATAAAAAATGTTGAAGAAACTTTCAATGTGTCAGGTTTCGGAAATGTAACTTCTTATAATGTTGTTGATATTTCGTCTGAAGTTCAAGGTAAGTTGAGTCAGGGTAAAATCAACTTAAAACCAGGTGTTAAATTTAGAAAAGGAGATTTACTATTTAGTATTTATGATGTTGATGCGCGTTATAATATCCGTTCTCGTAAAAGTTCTTTTATCACATTAATAGCAAATATTTTACCGGATATTAAATCTGATTTTAATTCTGAATTTGATAAATGGAATAATTATATTCAATCCATAAAATTGAATAAAACACTACCTCAATTACCTGTTTGGAAATCTGATAAAGAAAAAATATTTTTGTCAACTAAAAATATTTTAAGCGAATATTTTTCAATAAAAAGTCAAGAGGAGCAACTTAAAAAATACTATGTAAGCGCACCATTTTCAGGAACTATTACAGATGTTTATGTTAATAATTTTTCTATCGTAAATCCAGGTGTCAAAGTCATGAGAATTGTGCAAACATCTAATTATGAGATTGCAATGTCTGTTCCTGTGAGTCAAATAAATGAGATTAAAAAAGGCACTAAGGCATCAATTTATACGACAAGCGGTTTATTAAAAGGTGAGGGAAGTGTGGTTCGCATATCTGAAGTTTTGAATAAGAATACCCAATCTGTAAATGTATATGTAAAAGCAGTTGCTTTAGATGATCAAAAGTTTATTGATGGCGAATATTGTAAAGTTGATTTAAACGTTGAAGGTAAGCATAAAGGTGTACGAATACCGATTCAGTCAGTTTTTAACAATCAAATTTATGTGTATTCAAAACAAGATTCTATGTTGTATAAAAAATCAATTTCAATTTTAAATGAAGGATTAAATGGTTCCTTTGTGTCTGGTTTAAAAGATAATGACATTCTCATTACACAAGAAGTTTTAAGCCACCAAGATTCAACTAAATACGGGGTAATAATCAAATAGCTTTGTGATGAGACAACTGATTAAATTTTTCATAAAACAACCTATTTGGGCAAATGCTATAATTGTAGTGATTGTGATGTTTGGTGTTTATAATTTATTTACCATTAAAAAGTCGTTTTTCCCTGAACTTGACCCACGTAGAGTTGTGGTGAGTGTGAGTTATCCTGGAGCATCCCCTGAAGAAATGGAGGAGGGTGTGACCATAAAAATTGAACAAGCTTTAAGAGGAATTGATGGTGTAGAGGAAATAAATTCTACGTCCTCTGAAAATTTTGCAAATATCACTGTAAAAGGGTTTGAAAATGCCGATATGGATGCCGTTTATAAAGATGTTGAAAATGGTGTAAACAGTATAAATTCTTTCCCTCAAGGTGCTGAAAAACCGATTGTAAGACGCATGAAATCTAATCCAATGTCGGAAAGGGTTAGTATTTTAGCGTTGAGTGGTGATTGTGATATGTTGACCTTGAAAAATGAAGGAGACAAAATTGAAAATGATTTATTTTCATCTGGTTTAATCTCAACAATTGAACTTAATGGATTTCCAGAACTTGAATTAGTAGTTAATGTAAGGGAGAGTGATTTACTGAAATACAACTTATTAATAGATGAAATTTCTTTAGCGATTCAAAAAAATAATCAAGATTTAACAGGCGGAATTTTAAAAGGAAATCAAGAAGAATTGATTATTCGGTCTCGCGAAAGAACCACTGAACCAAAGGAATTAGAAAAAATTGTTTTACGAACAACACCTGATGGTCAAAAAATTACGATTGGAGATGTTGCTGATGTAGTGCTAGGTTTTTCAGAAAATTCAATGGAGTCTTTTAAGCAAAATAAACCTGCTATTACAATTGAAATTAAAAAAACACCAGATCAAGATTTAGGTCAGATTACAGATTTTGTTCGTAATTATGTTGTAGAATACAATGAAGAAAATCATCCTGCAAAATTAACTACGCAATACGAATTTTCGGCTTCTTTAGATGACAGAATCGATTTATTGACATCTAATGGAATGATGGGACTTGGACTCGTATTATTTATGTTGGGATTGTTTTTAAGTACAAGGCTGTCTTTATGGGTGGCTTTTGGTATTCCCTTTTCATTTTTAGGTATGTTTATAGCTGCTACTATGATGGGATTAACCATTAACATGATTACCCTTTTTGGAATGATTTTAGTAGTGGGGATTTTAGTGGATGATGGCATTGTAATTGCCGAAAATATTTATGTACATTTTGAAAAAGGAAAAAATCCATTTCAAGCTGCTTTGGATGGTACAATGGAAGTTGTTCCGTCAGTCTTTACATCCGTAGTAACTACAGTTGCCGCTTTTTCAATTCTATTATTTGTAGATAAGATGGAAATGATGCGTGAAATGCCAATCGTTGTAATGTTGGCACTCGGATTTTCATTAATTGAGGCCTTTATTATTTTACCAGTTCATTTAGCGAGTAAAAAGGTATTATCAAAACCTGTTAAAGGTACTAAAAGAGAAAAGTATAGATCTATTTTTACTAATGGTATCAATTATGTAAGGGATAAGGTTTTTGGTGAAACCCTTGATTTCGTAATTAAGCGTTATCGTGCTTATGTTCTTTTGCCTTTATTGTTTACAGCATTTATTATTCTTTTTAGTTTTGGTGTAGGTGGAGATCGGTTAAAATATATTAATTATACATTTTTTCCTGAGATTAAACCAGATGTTGTTAATGTTGAAGTTGGTTTTGTACCAGGAACAGCACGTCAAATTACTAAGCAATGGTTAAATGATGCCGAACAAATCATAATTGATGCTAACCTTGAATTGGCTTCTGAAACGGGAGATACACTTTTAAAAGATTACTCTATTTTGTTAGGAACATCTCAAAATTTAGGCGAAGCAGGATTTCATACCGGAATGTTAACTTTAACCATTGATGGAGAAGGAAAAGCCACGCCGGTAGATTCCTTAGAAGTTAAAATTTTAGAAAAATTAAATCAATTAGAGTCCACTCAATTGGCCGAAAGTGTTTTTGTTGGGGGAAGTATCCATACATTTGGTAAACCAATAGAATATTCATTTTCAAGCAACGATAATGAGCGTGTGCGTCAAGCTAAAGATTTATTTAAAACTTATTTAGCCGATATTCCGTTGGTTAATAATTTAAAAGACAATGAACCTTTAGGTCGAAAAGAAATTGACCTTAAAATTAAACCTGAAGCCGATTTTTACGGAATGGGAATTTTTGAAGTTTCAAAACAATTGCGCCAAGGTATTTTTGGACAAGAAGTTCAAAGGGTAATTATAGGGACTGATGAAGTTAAAATTTGGGTAAGGTATTCAAAATCTGACCGTGAAGATAAATTTGATTTGGATAATATTCGTATTAAAACTATGGATGGTAAACAAATTTTATTGTCAGAAATTGCCACTTATACCATTGAAAGAGGTCCAATTAGTTTAAAAAGAAGAGATGGAAGACGAGAAATAGTTGTTGATGCTTCTGTTGATAATCCTAAAAAAATAGGGGAGATAAATAGTTTAATAGTTGAAGAAGTAATTCCAAAAGTTCAAGCTCAATTTCCAGATGCTGACATTGTACAAAGGGGGCAAGGAGAAAGAAGTGAAAAAGCGGCTGCATCAATGAAAATTAATTTGGTAATTTTATTAATTATAATGACATTAATAGTATCACTCCATTTTAGGTCGGTATTTCAAGCTTTATTGATTCTTCTTGTTATTCCTGCTGGAGTTGCAGGTGGAATATTAGGACATGTTTTGGTCGGAATTCCAGTTTCTATTTTAAGTGCATTTGGTATGATTGCTTTAATAGGCGTTTTGATTAATGATGCCATTGTGTTTTTAGACACTTATAATCGAAATTTGATTGAGGGGATGCAAGTCAAAGAAGCTGTTTTGTCAGCTGCAAAATCTCGTTTTAGACCCATTGTATTAACTTCAATTACTACAGTTGCTGGTTTACTGCCTTTAATCATGGAAACCAGTTTTCAGGCACAATTTTTAATTCCTATGGCAACTTCAATCGCATTTGGTATTTTGTTTGGAACACTTTTTATTTTAGTGTTTTTTCCGACAATTATTTTATTTAGTGCAGATTTTAGAAGGGTATGGAATTTTGTTTTAAACGACAGTCAGAATCCAATTGTTGATGTGCTTAAAATATTTTTGACAAATATTGCCTACTTATTTTATTTTATTGTTTTTCCAATCTTTGTATTTTTTCCAATTACAGTATTAAATGGAAGTTTAAACTTGTTTTGGGGAAATAAAGACGTAAAACCAGCTCGGGATATTGAACCCGCAATGTTAAATATTAAAGAAGAAAAAGAAAGAGAAATATAATGACAAACATTTTAGAACAAGATACAATTTGTGCTTTGTCAACTGCTCCAGGAATGGGTGCAATTGCCATTATTCGTATATCAGGAAACAAAACTTTTGATGTAGTTGAATCTATCTTTTCTAAACCAATAAAAGATAAAAATTCTCATTCTGCACATTTTGGCTTAATAAAAGATGGTCAAAAAATAATTGATGAAGTACTTTTAACAGTATTCAAAAATCCAAAATCATTTACCGGAGAAGACAGTGTAGAAATTACATGTCATGGTTCGGTTTTTATTCAAGAACAAATTATTCAATTGTTAATTCGATCGGGAGCTAGAATGGCTAAAGCTGGAGAGTTTTCAATGCGTGCTTTCATGAATGGTAAGATGGATTTATCTCAAACTGAAGCCATAGCTGATTTAATTTCTTCAACAAATAAAGCCCAGCATGAAGTTGCTATGCATCAAATGCGTGGTGGTTTTAGTACCGAATTGAAAGGGTTAAGGCAACAATTACTCGATTTTGCGTCATTGATAGAATTAGAACTCGACTTTTCTGAAGAAGATGTGGAGTTTGCAGATAGAAGCCAATTGGAATTATTAGTTGAGGAAATAACCAATGGAATAAATACTTTAATGGAATCGTTTCAATTGGGAAATGTCATTAAAAATGGTGTGCCAGTAGCAATTGTAGGTGCACCAAATTCGGGTAAATCTACATTACTTAATGCTTTACTCAATGAAGATAAAGCAATTGTGTCTGAAATTCCTGGGACAACCAGAGATGTGATAGAGGATGAAATAATTATTGGTGACATTGCTTTTAGATTTATGGATACGGCAGGTATTCGAGAGACAACAGATACCATTGAAAATTTAGGAATTAAACGCTCATTTGAACAAGTTAAAAAAGCCAAAATTATTTTGCTCATGTTTGGTCTAAATGATATTTCTGCTTCTACAATTTTAAATCAAATTAATGACTTTAAAGGAAAAAATATACAAGGTTTTCAGACATTAATTCCCATTTTTAACAAATCAGACACAGCAAATATTAACGATTTTGAAGTTTTAAATGATAAAGGAGTCTTTATATCAGCAAAACTTAAAACCAATATGTCAAATTTACGAGAACGCTTAAAATCAAGTGTAGGTAATGAAGGTTCTTCAAATCAATTAATCGTTACAAACGCACGACATTATGAAGCACTTCAAAGAAGTTTTGAAGCCATAAACCGTGTAAAAATGGGATTAAGTTCTCAAATTCCAGGTGACTTACTTGCTATGGATATCAGAGAAACATTACATTGTTTGGGTGAAATTACCGGAGATGTATCAAATGATGAGTTACTCGGTAACATTTTCGCGAATTTTTGTATCGGAAAGTAAACTAATAAAACAGCACATAAAAAATATGCCATTTAAAGATTTAAAATTAAACAAACACATAGTAAAAGCAATAGCAGAAAAAAATTATACTATTCCAACAGCTGTACAACAACAAACAATACCCTTTGTTTTAGCTAAACAAGATGTAATTGTGACTGCACAAACCGGAACAGGTAAAACGGCTGCATTTGCACTTCCGATTTTACAAATGCTTTTTGATAGACAAGAAAGTGGCAATAAAGGAAAAAAAATTAGAGCTTTAATTCTAAGCCCTACACGTGAATTGGCAATACAAATAGAAGATAATATTAAATCGTATAGTACTTATACCCAATTAAAAACGGGCTTAATTTATGGTGGAACAGCCATAGAACCACAAAAATCTATGCTCAAAAATGGTGTAGATATTTTGATTGCTACACCAGGTCGATTGTTGGATTTATTTAATCAGCAATGTTTAAAATTAGATAACATAGAGACTTTGGTTTTAGATGAAGCCGATTTAATGTTAGACATGGGATTTATTGATGATATTAAAAAAATTGAAAAAATTTGCCCACCTAAAAAACAGACTCTCTTATTTTCGGCTACAATGCCAAATAAAGTAATCGAATTTTCAAAATCAATATTAAATGAACCAGAACAAATAAACATTACGCCAACCATAAAAACGGCAAGTAATGTTGAACAGAATTTGTACTACACACCAATTGGAAAAAAAATGCAATTAATTTTACATTTATTTCGAACAGGAGCAATTAAAGGAAATGTGATTATTTTTAGACGAACTAAACATGGCGTTGAAAAATTAGAAAATCTATTGGATGAAAACAATTACAGTGTGCAAAGTATTCATGGCGCAAAATCACAAAATTTAAGGCAAGAAGCTCTAAAAACTTTTAAAAGTATTGCTCAAAAAAATCACAATGAATTAAATATATTAATCGCAACAGATGTAGCATCTCGTGGAATTGATATTGATGGAATTGACGTAGTCCTAAATTTTGACATTCCAAGCATTCCAGAAACATATATTCATAGAATTGGACGAACAGGTAGGGCAGGTAAAACTGGTGTAGCAATCTCATTTTGCTGTGCAGAAGAGAAAGAATACATTGTAGAACTTCAAAGTTTAATCAATACATCTATTCCCGTGGTGTCTGAACATCCTTTTGTATTAGATGCTGATGCACAACCTCAAATCCACCGAAAAAAAAGTGGTTCTAAATACCGTAAGGGAAGAAAATCTGCTGCATCAAAAAAGAAGAAAAAACGTTGGTATTGATTGATTTTTCTTAGGAAACTCTTGTTTTATGATGGATGTTTGAGTTTACTAAGTAATAAAAAACCAATTCCGAAAATTAAAAAACTTGAGGCAATTAAAATTAAGCTATTATAATACGGTATGCTCATTTGATAAAGCCAAATTATAATTCCTTGCGTAAATAAAATGGTTTCAGTTGCGAAAACACAATGAAAAACGAAAATAATCCCATTTTTGTGCGCCTATTTTTTAATTTTAAGAGATTAAATTCTAAGAATAAATATAAAATTGAACTGCTTACAAAGCCCAATGTTATCAGATGAATGTATCCGATAACAAAATAAGATTTTAAGCCAATTATTGTTTCTCTAAACATTGGAAGAGCTGAACCAAATTGTAACATTGTTTTTAATCCAAATGCAATTATAATACTGATGAACATAAATTGAACTATCCCTTTTATTTTTATGTTTTTTAGTAATATTACCAAATAATAAAATGCTATAATTTGGAGTGTTGCAGCCATAAAACTAATGGCAGTAATTATAGTGTTTTCATATTTAACCAACGATAATAGGTAAGCAGGAAAACATGAACCAAATGTCAACCAAAAAAATAAATTAAGTTCTTTATTTGATAAGCTGACATTTTTTTTAGAAAAATGATAAAAAAAGAGTCCAAATAAAGCGAAAACAAAAAAGCCATTGTATAAAAAATGCAAGTAAAAATAAATGCTGTTAAAATATAAGTCTGTTTTACCTTGCGTTGCAACAGTGACTCCAATTAGCCAAATCCCTATTGATGATAAAATGTAAAAAAACAATGATACATTTACAAATTGAACAATCGTTTTATCTTGTTTTGTACGATTGAAATCTTTATAAAATTGAACAACATAAACATAAGATGTCAATAAGAAAACGGATAAAAAAACAATTGAAAATAGCTTGTACTCTTGTATCGGAAAACTGATTAGCATTAAAAAAATACAAGTAAATTCTAAACCAAACAGCCATTTGTAAGTTTTACTAAATGAGGTTGAATGTGGTAAAAATATCCAATTGAATAAGGTCCTGAGACTCATAAATCCCCATCCTAAAAAAGTCACATGTGAATGGGCTTGCAAAAATTTTGTATAACTAAAAAAAGGTAATGCTGTAACTGAGTTAAACCGAATTAGCCAACCATAAAAAGCTGAAATAAAAAATAAGCTTAAAGTTATTTTTATGTAAATTGATATGCTTTTTTGTTTTGGCATTATTTCACAAAAATAGTTTGTTTTAATTTAAATAAGATGACTTTTTTGATTTATTAAATGTAGTTTTGTGTTTAAGTTTAAAAGAAATTTAACAGTACAAGGTTGTGTATTTTATCTTTTTAATGAATTATAAATTGAAACCATGAAAATCCATCTATTATTACTTTTATTTAGTTTAGGTAAGTTTACTTTAGGTCAAAATTTAATTGCTAACCCAAAATTTATAGACCGGAATATTTGTAAAGAGTTTAATGCAAAATGTGGACCAGAAGGTTGGTTTATGGCTTCAAATTCTGTCCCAATTGGTAAAAATATGGCTGGTATTACGGTTTTTAATTCAAGTAAAAAAAATGTCAGACAATACCTACAAACTGAATTATTATTACCACTTGAAAAAGACAGTGTTTATGAAATAAATATAACTCTTTTAGCTGGAGATTGTATTCTCAGTGAGCTTGGTGTGAAATTTTATTCTGACGTAGTATGTTTAGAAAAGCAAGAGCTGATTGAACATGCAGATATAGACTTTTCTTCACAAATAAGCACTTTATCAAAGCATCAACAGAAAAAAGAATTAAACTTAACTTATCAATATAAGGCAAAGGGAGGAGAACGGTTTATTTTAATTGGAAGTTTTGTATCAGATAAAAACCAAAAAAGAAAATACTTGGTGAAAGAAAAGCAATATGAAAATTATTTGTATTTTATTAAAAAGGTAGAAGTAAATGCTCCGTATTTAGATATTTTACCACAAAGTTGTGAAAATGTTAAACATCATCTATACGACTACAATTATCGACACACTAATTGTATGTATCATCCTTATCAAAAACAAAATAATATACAAACAAATATCTTTGATGAGACTGCTAATCAAGTTAAAGTAGATTCAATAGTTTTAGGAGGTGTTTTATTTGGTTTTAATTCGAGTGAATTAAAGACTGTGGCTAAAACAATATTATTGAGTTATATTAAAGGAATTGATAAAAACAAATTAAAAAATATTCAAATTTATGGACATACTGATAATGTTGGAGATGTCACTTATAATCAAATTTTATCTTTAAAACGAGCCGAATCTGTAAAACAGTTTTTAATTGATAATGGCTTTTCTAAAACTTATTTTGAAGTATTTGGTAAAGGAAAATCTAAACCAATAGCTGATAACACTACTGAAATAGGTCGAGAAAAAAACCGCAGAATTGAGATTTTATTTGTTTATGAATAAGAATTTATAACGATTTACATTTTCATGAAACGTCAAGGACAGAAATGAAAATCATTTATTTTTTTCAATAAGATTGACTATTTTTGAATCATTAAGATGATAATTGTGAAATTAGGTAGGAATTATTGTTGATAAACTAAAATAATTATGCTAGGATTAAAATTACCAACTGACCCACGTTGGGTAAACATTGTAGAAAGTAATATTGAAGAAATATTAACAGATCATGCTTGGTGCGAACAAAAAGCAGCTTCAAATGCCATTGCTTTAATTGCTCACAATTCTGAACATGTAGATTTAGTGACTGAATTAATGATTATTGCTCAAGAAGAATTAGAACATTTTCAGCAAGTGCATGATATTATTAAACAAAGAGGATTAATACTTGGACGTGAACGTAAAGACAGTTACGTAAATGAATTGTTTAAGTTTATGAGAAAAGGAGAGGGTAGGAAACAATCTTTGGTAGATAGATTATTGTTTTCAGCTATGATTGAGGCTCGCTCTTGTGAACGTTTTAGAGTGCTGTCTGAAAACATTGATGACAAAGAGTTGGCTGATTTTTACCATGAATTAATGGTGAGTGAAGCTGGTCATTACACGGCTTTTTTGAAATTTGCCAAAAAATATGGTGAAGGAATTGATGTTGATAAGCGTTGGAAGGAATGGTTGGATTATGAAGGTTCAATTATTACAAAATATGGAAAAGAAGAAACCGTTCATGGGTAATATT
>Ga0316206_1002958_pt1 | contig 10279 bp, 12 predicted proteins | sample 6monthpyrite_MG_FD_204942 | JGI IMG/M metagenome (GOLD analysis project Ga0316206, IMG submission 204942) | Microbial mat bacterial communities from mineral coupon in-situ incubated in ocean water Damariscotta River, Maine, United States -... | ecosystem: Environmental > Aquatic > Marine >...
AATTAAAAAGCGGTTATTTTTATTCTGTTCAGTTTGCCGTAGTTTTTCAAATTCAGTAACTGTATTATCATTTGAATCTAATACTAAATATAAAGAAAAATCAAAGTCATTAAATCTAATAATTTGCTGTTCTAATTGATAGTCAATATTATTTTCATCTAAAAAAGAGAATAAGTCAGTATAAATTTGCCTTACCACTTATTTCTCAGCTACTTTAAAATCACTTGTAAAATGAAAAGTAATGTCAGGGTAATCTTGTTGCGCCATTTGCAATAAAAATGGGGTTTCTGCTAAAAATACATAATTGTCATCCTTATCTTTAGCTATGTAAATTGTTTTGGCTCTAATAAACTTATCCAATTGTTCTTTATTGTCAGTAGTCATCCAGCAGGCCTTGTAAAAACGTTTGGGAGTAAATTCACATTTGGCAGAATATTCATGTTCTAAGCGATATTGAATCACCTCAAATTGAAGTTGTCCAACTGTTCCAACAATTTTCCGATTACCAGGTTGTTGAATAAAAAGTTGAGCTACACCTTCATCAGTTAATTGCTGAATACCTTTTTCTAATTGTTTCGATTTCATAGGGTCTCTATTCTCCAGTTCCATAAAAATTTCGGGAGAAAAACTAGGTACACCCTTGTATTGTAATTTTGTCCCTTCAGACAATGAATCTCCAATTTTAAATGAACCCGTATCGTATAATCCAATCACATCACCTGGGTAAGCTTCATCAATTACTGATTTATCTTGCGCCATAAATGATGTTGGATTAGAAAATTTTATTTTTTTATCAATACGTGAATGATTATAAAATTTATTACGTTCAAATTTCCCTGAAACAATTCTTAAAAAAGCAATTCTATCGCGGTGTTTGGGGTCTAAATTGGCGTGGATTTTAAAAATAAATCCCGAAAAGTCTTTATGATTTGGTTTAATATAACCAATATTAGACTCACGTCCAATTGGTGAAGGAGAAATAGCTAAAAATGCTTCAAGTAGTTCTTTTACTCCAAAGTTATTAACAGCAGATCCAAAAAATACAGGTGCCGTCTGACCTGCTAAATAATCTTCAACTTTAAATTCATCATAAACGCCTTCTATCAACTCTAATTCTTCTCTTAATAAATCAGTAGCTTCAGTTCCTATAATATCTTCAACTTGTTGAGAATTTACATCAGAAATTGAAACAACATCTTCACTAATATTTGTTTTGTTGGCTGCAAAAAGATTCAATTCTTTGTTAAATATGTTATATACGCCCTGAAAAGTATGCCCTATTCCGATTGGCCAAGAAAGTGGACGAACTTTTATTTTTAGATTTTCTTCCAATTCATCTAATAAATCAAAGGCATCTCGTCCTTCACGGTCCATTTTGTTAACAAATACAATAACAGGCGTATTTCTCATTCTACAAACTTCCATTAAACGTTTGGTCTGGGCTTCAACTCCATTTGCACAGTCAATAATTAAAATAACACTGTCAACAGCGGTCAAAGTTCTATAGGTGTCTTCAGCAAAATCTTTGTGACCTGGTGTATCTAAAATATTTATTTGTTTGCCTTGATATTGAAATGCCATTACAGAAGTCGCTACAGAAATTCCTCTTTGCTTTTCAATTTCCATAAAATCAGAAGTTGCAGTTTTTTTTATTTTATTATTTTTTACTGCTCCAGCTGTTTGAATTGCTCCACCAAATAATAATAGTTTTTCGGTTAAAGTTGTTTTTCCTGCATCTGGGTGAGATATAATGGCAAATGTTCTTCTTTTTTCAATTTCTGACTCTGTACTCATCTTAAAGATTGTATATTTTATTCTGTAAATTAAGCTTTTTATCTAAAAACCTGTAGTTTAAGTATAAAAGCTGTAACAAAAGTAGTTGATTTTCCGTAAATTTGTAACTATGAGTGCAAGGAATACCAAAAAAATATTCTTTTTTTTGGTTGTAACAACTTTATTTGGTGTGAATAGTCGCGCAACAAGTAAAAATGAGAACAAACTGTCTGCGTTAAAAATGTTGGAGGTTGATTCTATTTACAATCAAGCAAAAGATAACTTTAATTTATTTACGCAAAATTTATACGCAAAAACAAATGATTCTACATTGAATTATCTTGCGTTTAAACAAGCCATTACCGGTTATATGAATATGTATAAGCGAAATGAAATTAATATAGAGCGTTATTTAACGATTATTGATTTTTCAAAACCATCAAATGAAGAGCGTTTGTTTATTTTTGACGTCTGTGATCAAAAAATGGTGTATAAATCAATTGTGTCCCATGGTCAAAAGTCGGGAGGGTTGTACGCCCGTAAATTTTCAAATGTCAATAATTCACATCAATCTAGTATTGGGTTTTATGTCACAACTTCTACTTACCAAAGCCGAAAATATAAATTAGCACTCAGGTTAGCCGGTAAAGAATATACAAATAGTCATGCCAGTAGCAGAGGGGTTGTTATGCATGCTGCAGATTATGCTACTTATGAATTTCTTGAAAAATATGGAACTTTAGGTCGTTCTTATGGTTGTCCTGCATTACCTCACAAAAATTTTGAACAGGTTGTAAGTTGGATTAAAAATGGAAGTTGTATGTATATTTACTATCCAAATAGGTCTTACCAACGCCATTCAAAATACTTGAATAAAAAAGATTATTTGTCTGATTTTATTTCAGCATAGGCTCTCATTGATTCATTTTAGTGAAAAACTAATTTTAAAAATTCATTCTTTTTTATTTTAATGTAATACATTTGCGGTTAAATTGTTGATTTTAACAAAAATAACCAAGTCATGAAATATATTTTACCCATCAGTTTGCTGTTGGTCGGTTTAACGGCAGGTTATTTTGTGGGGGTTAATTCAAATAAAAATGTAGTTGTTGAAAATAATGACATTACAGAGCATATTACCACTCAAATTGTACATGATACTGTCGTAAAAAAAGAAATAATTGAAATTCCTCAGGTTGATAAAAGTTCAGAAAATTTAGATTCAGTCACGGTTCAAAATTTGGATTCAAATGGGATTAAACTTGACAGCATTTCTGAACAGTACATATCTAAACCAATAGATTCAACTGTTTTTGTTGATGAACAAATTAAAATTAAAACCGATACTAAGTTATCCTCAAAAAAAATATCAATTATTTATCTTGAAAATAATTCTAACGACAAAGATTCTTTAATAAAAGATGCGCTAGCTATAAATGAAGTCAATAATGAGTCAATTTTAATTGAGTTTTGGGAATCTCCCATACATTACAGTGGTTATAAATTGTCAAAATCCAAACTAATTGTTTTTGATTTGAGCCCTCAATTTGATTATGTTATCTATAAAAATGAAAATAATTATTACCTTTATTTTCAGTCAATTTATTATGAGCTAAATAACACGGGTGAATTTTTGCCTTTTGTAACAATTGATAAAAATAAAATTTTTAAATGATTCAGTTTTCAAAATATCAAGGTGCAGGAAATGATTTTGTTATCATTGATAATCGTAATAAATTGATTTTAGATGAACTTAAAGTGGAGTATGCTAAACAGCTTTGCGCCCGTAAATTTGGAATTGGTTCTGATGGATTGATTTTTATTGAAAATTCGGATGCTGCTGATTTTAAAATGGATTTTTTAAATCCTGATGGAAGTCGTAGTTTTTGTGGAAATGGTAGCAGATGTGCAGTTAAGTTTTGTGCTGACGTTAAAATGATAAGTGCCAAAAATATGACATTTGATGCCATTGATGGTATTCATTTTGCTGAATTGATTGGCAATGAAGTTAAAATTGAAATGAAAGATGTCAATCAGGTCACACAAAATCCTGATTCTTTTTTTATGAATACTGGGTCGCCACATTATATCAAATACAAAAAATCAGTTTCTGAATTAAATGTGGTTGAAGAAGGTCGTAAAATTAGATATTCTGAAATTTATAAAGATAAAGGAACAAATGTCAACTTTGTTGAAGAGCTAAATGATGCTCATATTAAAGTTAGAACCTACGAAAGAGGCGTTGAAGATGAAACATTAGCTTGTGGAACGGGTGTAACTGCTTGTGCGCTGTCTTATGCTGTAAAGTATGATTTAAAATCAGGTGTAATTTCTATTAATGCAGTTGGTGGAAAGTTGAGTGTTGGTTTTGAACATACTGATTCAATATTAACAGGGATTTGGTTACAAGGGCCAGCTGAATTTGTTTTTAAAGGCGAAATAAATGTATAGAGGAAAGGAAATTTATTTTCGTGAATTAACATCTGACGATATTGATGTTTTGATGGCTTGGGAAAATAATCCTAAAAATTGGAAAATATCCAGTACAACAAAACCATACTCAAGAGCACAAATTGAAGAATTTGTTCATTTAAAACAAGATATATTTTTACACGAACAGTTACGTTTAATCATTTGCTTAACCGAAACAAATGAGATTATTGGAAATATAGATTTATTTGATTTTGAAGCCGTACATAAACGTGTTGGCGTAGGCATGTTAATTGATGAAAAATATAGAAGAAAAGGTTATGCTAATCAATCTATTATTTTAATAGAAGAATATTGTCAATTAATATTGGGGGTAAAAAATCTGTTTTGCAATATTTTAACAGATAACACAGCATCAATTGGATTATTTGAAAAAAATGGATTTGAATGTTTAGTAACTAAACCTAAATGGCATTGTTATAATGGAGATTGGTTTGATGAAAAGTTCTATAACAAAATAATAGGTTAGTCCATCATCACATCAAATAAATCTTGAACTTTTTTGTCATACTTCTTGTAAGACACTTTTTCATAAGTTTCAGTCGGTTCAAATTCTTTATCTTTTACTTCTCTTGGTGTAAAATTGACAGCTTTAACCTGCATAATCACTCCATATCTATCTATTAAATAATTTAAAGGCATACCGGGTATTTCATTATATGAAGAAAACCAAGCAGCATTTTGAGTTGAAAAATCAGTTGTGAAAACACTTTCAAAAGGGTCTAAGGTATCAGATTTACAATCCACAATATAGTTTTGAGTAGAACAACCTACCAAACTATCTCCTGGAGCTGCATCACTAAAAGTATAGTGTGGTTGAGATGCGATCAAATCTTTTATATCTTCAGGTGTTAAGATTGTATTTAGCACATCACTTCCAAAATCTAATCTCATTTCTAAATAATTTTCATTTTCATCAGAAATAATTTGAGTAGAAAACATTTTTCCTTTTTTGATTGTCGCTATCATTTTACCATCTTTAAAAATGACCGTCATTTTTTTCGGCAACATCATTTGCATTAAGTGACTCACATTATTGTAAGGATAGGTTATTTCATATTCAATTTCACCGGATTCGATTTTACCATTTCCACAACTAAAAAGAACTAAACTAAATATAAAAAGAATTAAATAGGATGATTTCATTTTTGTTTTCAAATTGATTTTTAAACAAATATAATTAAATAATTAGTTTAGCGTTTAATAAATCTATTAATAAATAAATGAGGTTCGTCAGATTCTCTTAAATTTGTAGTATTATGATAAAAATAATCGAAAATCAATCTGAAATTGCTGCTGGTACACGTGGGTCAAGTCTTGGAATTGGTGCTATGAAAGTGGTATCCCAAACTAAACAAGATGGTTATTTTGGAAAATACCAATCCGTTCAAATACAAACCGAAAATAATTTATTAGATTATCCTACGCAATATAATTTTGCAAAACGTATTGATGGCCTAGTGAAAGTGTATGATAGAACCTGTGATGCAATTTCAAATGAGCTCAAAAATGATGTTTTTCCTATAATTTTATCTGGCGATCATGCTTGTGCCGGAGGAACTATTGCCGGAATCAAAAAAGCTTTTCCTCATAAAAGAATAGGTGTTGTGTGGATTGATGCCCATGCCGATATTCATACACCATATACAACACCTAGTGGTAACATTCACGGAATGCCTTTGGCGACTGCTTTAGCTGAAGACAATTTGGATGCAAAAATTAACGATTTAAATACGGAAACTGCTGGCTATTGGAATCAATTAAAGGATACTGGAGGCATTTCACCTAAAATTAATGTAGAAGATATTGTTTATATTTCAGTTAGAGATACTGAAAAACCTGAAGATGACTACATAGCCAAAAATAAAATTAAAAACTTTTCGGTTAATGAAATTAGAACAAAAACTAAGGAGATTGTAGCTCAAAAAATTAAAGAAAGATTATCTGATTGTGATGTGATTTATGTGTCTTTTGATGTAGATTCAATGGACTGTATCCTAGTGTCAAAAGGAACAGGAACGCCAGTCGAAAATGGTTTAAGTCCTGAAGAAGCTGACTTTTTTATGGTGGAATTTGCCAAATGGAATAAAGTAAAAGCCGTAGAGTTTGTTGAAATTAATCCATGCTTAGATAACAAAATTAATACAATGGCTGAAGCGGCTTATAGTATTTTGCAAAATATGACTACTGCTTTAGAAAACAGACTCAACTAAAATTGAACAAACTCATCACTATACTAGGGCCAACTGCATCAGGTAAAACAAATTTAGCTTGTGCGCTAGCTTATGACATAAATGGGGAAATTATCTCTGCCGATTCACGTCAAATTTATCGTGGAATGGATATTGGTACAGGTAAAGATATTGAAGAATATACCGTCAACGGCAAACAAATCCCATATCATTTAATCGACATTAAACCTGCAGGTTATAAATATAATATTTATGAATATCAATCAGACTTTTTAAACGCCTTTAATCAAATAAATGAACGTAAAAACCAAGCCATTTTATGTGGGGGGAGTGGGTTGTATTTAGAAACAGCTTTAAGTGGAAACACTTTTTTAGGTATTCCTAATTCTGATGACATAAGAAATAAAACGCGTGAATTAAATAAAGATGAATTACTTAAATTATGGGACAAAATTCCTATTTCATTACAACAAAAATTAGATGCATCAACCGACAAACGTATCATAAGATCGTTAGAAATAGCCGATTATATTCAAGCTCATCCTGAGTGGCAATCGCCTAAATATCCAAAAATTGAACATACAATTATTGGCGTTAGTATAGATAGAGATTTAAGACGAGAAAAAATCTCTAAACGACTGTCATTCAGATTGAATAATGGTTTAATTGAAGAAGTTGTTAACCTTGTTGATTCTGGTTTAACTTATGAAAACTTAGCATATTATGGTCTTGAATATAAATGGATTTGTAGGTTTTTACAAAAAGAAATAAAAAAAAAAGAATTATTTTTGGGCTTAGAAACTGCTATTCATCAATTTGCTAAGCGTCAAATGACTTGGTTTAGGAGAATGGAAAAACAAGGTTATAAAATTAACTGGATAGACACAACTTTACCAATGGAAGAAAAATTAAATTCTGTAAAACAGATACTATGATAGAATTTTGGAACAATAGATATAAGGATACTGATTATGCCTATGGAATTCAGCCTAATGAATTTTTAAAAAATACAGTTTTAAATCTTTCAACTAAAGGTAAAGCATTACTGCCTTGTGAAGGGGAAGGGAGAAATGCTGTGTTTTTAGCTAAAAATGGGTTTGATGTTACTGCTTTTGATAGCAGTAATGAAGGCAAAAAAAAAGCATTTAAACTTGCTAAGCGTGAAGGTGTGAATATAAACTATACTATTTGTGATTTTGAAACATTCAAATTTCAAGATGAATATTTTGATGTGATAAGTTTGGTTTATGCCCATTTTTCACCAAATGTTCGTGAAGTATATCATCAACAACTTATTAAAGCTTTAAAACCCGGAGGAACAATTATAATTGAAGGGTTTAGTAAGGATAATTTGTTATTAAGTAAAAAGAATCCTAAAATAGGAGGCCCACAAAAAATTGACCTTTTGTATGATGAATCAACATTAAAAAATGATTTTAAATCACTAAATATTATTCAATTAAAGCAAATTACGGTTGAATTAAATGAAGGGAAATATCATATCGGAGAAAGCTCTGTAGTGAGAATGATTGCGAAAAAGAAATAAAATAGATGAAAAGACCTATAAAATTAAACTCCCAAGATTTTACAACAAACTATATTAATTTAACAGAAGGAGATAGTCTAAGCGAAAGTTTATTAGAATCTCAACTTCAATTTGAAGTGTTATTTGAATCTATTTCAGAAGATGATGGCAATTATAAGTATAAAAAGGACAAATGGACAATTAAACAAGTATTGCTTCATATTATTGATGTGGAAAGGCTATTTGTTGCAAGAGCGTTAAAAATTAGCCGAGATAAAAACTCAAAAATTATTGGCTTTGATGAAGATTTATATGCTGAAAATGATTATTCAGATAAATTATCTTTAGAGCAATTAAAACAAGATTTTTTGTTGGTTCGAAATTCAACCATTTCATTTTTTAATACTTTAGATTCAACGGTTTTAGACAATGAGGTTCAAAGTAGTGTTTTATTGACACCGAGAATAATAGGTTGGCTAATTTCAGGTCATAGTATTCATCATTTTAATGTAATAAAAGAGCGTTATTTAGAAATAATTTAAGTTTTAGAATATCTTTGTACAAATCAATCGTGAGATTATTATGGAAGAAAAAAAAATAACCCGAATCAATAAGTATTTAAGTGAAATTGGTGTTTGCTCGCGTAGAGCAGCAGACAAAATGATTGATGAAGGTCGAATAGAAATTAATGGAGCCGTACCTGAAATGGGGACAAAAGTGACAGAAGATGACGAAATTAAAGTAAATGGCAAAATTGTTCAAAATCAGAACCTTAAAAAAGTTTATATTGCTTTGAATAAACCCGTAGGCATAGTTTGTACTACCGATTCTGACGTTGAACCCGATAATATAGTAGATTTTGTTAATTATCCAACCCGTATTTTTCCTATTGGAAGACTTGATAAACCAAGTGAAGGTCTTATATTTTTAACGAATGATGGTGATATTGTCAATAAAATTTTACGTGCTCGAAATAACCACGAAAAAGAATATGTTGTTACGGTTGATAAAAGAATAAATTCTGATTTTTTAAATAAAATGAGTAATGGAGTTCCTATTTTAGATACCGTAACACGTAAATGTGAGGTTAAAGAAATGAGTAGTTATAAGTTTAAAATCACATTAACTCAAGGTTTAAATCGCCAAATTCGTAGAATGTGTGAATTTTTAGGTTACCGCGTTATTAAACTTAAACGGATTAGAATCATGCATATTGAACTTGGAGATTTGAGAACTGGAGATTGGCGTGAATTAACCGCTGATGAATTGGCAGGGATTCAAAACTCTGTGGTTGATTCCAGTAAGACTTACGATTAACCAAATATTGCTATATTGTAACTCAAATTAAAAACAATAAATTATGAGTTATGGTATGAACCTATTAATTTCTGTTGATCAATTAGGGAATACAATTTCTGGTGGAAACCCCGATAGTACAATATCTGCTAGAGTAGGTTATTTTACTCAAAATAGGGATGAAACAAATATGTTTTATTATTGGAAAGGACTTGAAAAACTTATTAATTTTTCATTTTACCCTTTAGACGGACAAGATCATTGTCATCAAGCTTATAATAAAGAGGGTGGTAAAGCTTATGTGAAAACTGGGAAAGATTGGATGCGATTTGCATTAAGTTTTATTATTATCACATCTTGTATTGGAATCATTATTCCATTAGTTTATCCCATTACTTTTATTTTTAGAATAAAACCAAACCCTGACAAACCAAATGAAATTTTAATTCAACGCCTACAAAGTACAAATCGAGAACTTGAAAATATTACCCATTTGTTGGTCGAAAAACAGGATGAAAATGAAAATATTCGTCATGCTATAATTACCAATCAGGCTATAAAGATTGCAGAAGAGGTGAAAACTAAATTAGAGACATTAGTGGCTTTGAATTGATGAGTTATTTTAATTTTAGAGTTTACTGAAAAATAATTGCAAAGGTAAGCGCATTTCAATGTTAGTTTGATACAGACTTAATGCCCTTCAAGTTATTTTAAAAAACTGTGAAATATTTAGCCTATCTCAAAATCGCTCCTAAATCATTTTCTAATCCTTGTCTAATTTTTGACATGATTTTGTCAACGGCTTTGTCTTGTAATGTTTTGTCACTGTCTTGAAAAATGAAATTAATAGCCTAAAAAATTTCAAATTATTCTTCAGCATCAATATAACAATTTTACATATTGTCTTCATGTTTTTGTATGCAAGAAAAAAGAAGTGTTAAAGAGTGTAGTTAATTTCTTATATCCATTTAATAACCTAAGATAGCAAAATAATTTACTTTTG
>Ga0316206_1002959_pt1 | contig 10277 bp, 8 predicted proteins | sample 6monthpyrite_MG_FD_204942 | JGI IMG/M metagenome (GOLD analysis project Ga0316206, IMG submission 204942) | Microbial mat bacterial communities from mineral coupon in-situ incubated in ocean water Damariscotta River, Maine, United States -... | ecosystem: Environmental > Aquatic > Marine >...
GCATGTGGATGGTGAACCGCGCGCCCTGGCCGGGGGCGCTGTCGACGCTGATCATACCGCCCATTTCCTCGACCAGACCAGAGACGACGACCAGCCCAAGGCCCGACCCTTTGCCAAGCGGTTTGGTGGTATAAAACGGATCAAACAGATGGCTGCGGGTTTCAACGGACATGCCCGGCCCGTCATCGCGAATTTCCAGCCGAACCCAGCCCTCGGGGCGAGGGGGCAGGCCATCGGGCAGGTTATCGTTGGTCTTGGCGACGGCGATGGTGATCGTGCCCTCGGCGGCGCCAATCGCCTCGGCGGCGTTGCGGCACAGGTTCATCACGATCTGGTGCAACTGCGTGTGGTCGGCGAGAACGGTGAAATGACCGTTTTCCTCGGCGCAAACCATGTGGATCGTCGGCGGCAGCGAGGCGCGTAGCAGGCGCGTCACCTCTCGGACAATGGCACACAGGTTGTTGGGCAGCGGCTTGCCCGGTTCACGCCGCGCGAAGGTCAGCAACCCGTGCACCAGGCTTTGGGCGCGCTGGGCGGCGATGTCGATCTGTTCGATTTCGGTGGCGATATCGCTGCCCGCGGGCGCATCCAGCGCCGCCAGATGCGCCGCCCCGACGATGGTGGTCAGCACATTGTTGAAATCATGCGCGATGCCGCCCGCCAGCAGCCCCACGGCCTCTAGCTTTTGGGCGCGGGCCACCTGTTCGCGGGCCTGACGCTTTTCGGTGACGTCCTCGCCCATGCCGATGAAATTCTGCACGCTGCCGTCGGGGCCGATTAGCGGCAGTATCTTGGTTTCCGCCCAATACGACCCACCGTCTTTTTTGCGGTTGCGGAACACGCCGAACCATTCTTTGCCTTGGTCAAGATGTGCGCGGATATCTTCGTACACTTCGGGCTTGGTATCGCCCGATTGCAGGAATTTCGGCGTTTTGCCTGCGACCTCGGCGCTGGTCCAGCCGGTGACCTGCGAAAAGCGGCGGTTGGCATACAGGATGCGGGCGTTGATGTCGGTGATGAAAATCGTCGCCGGACTTTGTTCTACCGCACTGGCCAGGCGGCCCTCGGATTCCTCTAACCGGCGACGGGTAAGCAATTCGTCGGAAAGACGCACCATCGTTCCGCGCATATCGCGCAACATCAGGATCAACAAAGTGCCGATCGACAGCGACGCCAGCACCAACAAAATGATCGAGATGAACCCGATCAAAATCAGCGTCTGCCCCTGATCTACCGCCGAAAATATACGCGAACTGCTGATCGCACGAGAGGTGCGCCAGATTGCCTCTAGCTGTTCCAGCGCAGTGATCGCATCACTGTCATCGACGACGACCAACGCATCGACACGCTCGACGCTTTGCCCTTCGGCCACCGCGCGCCGGGCGACCGGCAGGTTGGCGGCATATTCGCCAATCGTCGATTGGATCGCCGTTAACGCCGCACGCTCTTCAGTGGGCAGATCGACCGCCAAGTATTGCGCCATCACCGTATCGAATTGCTGGATCATTGCACCGGTGCGGGTGAAATAGGCCTCATCGTGACGTAACACGTAGTTCTTGAAGTTATGGATAATTCCGCCATAGCCAAGATAGCCGCGCAAGGAACTGATCCAGACGCCTTTTTGGCCGACGTCGCCATCATAGTCCGTCCAGCTGGCGCGGACTTCACGGAACTGGCTGCGGGTTTGCACCCCCAAAAACAGCCCCAATGCAACCGTCACCATTAGCAAAACCAATGCGGCAAGCCCGATTTTATAGAACCGGTTGGTCGCGATTTCCTGCGAAGTCATGATTGTTTTCCTGCCCGGTCCCGCGACCTGCTTGCGAAACATCCGTTACCTGCAATGATAGCAGCCGCTGGCAAGGTTGGAAAACAGGCATGACGCAGACCATTCTGATTGTAGATGACGATATGCAGTTGACCTCATTTTTGTCGCGGTTTCTGGCCAAGCATGGATTTGCCGCCAAGACGGTGTCATCGGGGGCGCAGACCCGCGCGGTTTTTGACCCCGAAACATTTGCGCTGATCGTGTTGGATTTGAACCTGCCCGACGCCGATGGCCTTGAATTGGCACGCGAAATTCGCCTGGTGGCGCAAACTCCGATCATCATGCTGACCGCGCGCGATGAGGTGTTTGATCGTATCGTCGGGCTGGAATTGGGGGCCGACGATTACCTGACAAAACCCTATGAGCCACGTGAATTGCTGGCCCGTATCAAGGCGGTTTTGCGGCGAACCCCTGCGGCAGCGGTACAGCCCGAAAAGGGCGCCGAGGCCAGCAAAATCTTGTTCTCCGGGTTCGAACTGGATCTGGTCAAGCGCAGTCTGCGGCTTGTCGCCGGGGATATTTCCATTCCGCTGACGGGGACAGAATTCACCCTGCTGCGCGCCTTGGCCGAAAGCGCCGGGGCGGTCCTGGCGCGCCCGCGGATCATGGATGTGCTGTATGGCAACAGCACCACCGTGACGGACCGCGCCATCGACGCCCATGTCACCCGCCTGCGCCGGAAAATCGACGACGCGGGTGCCGGGGCCTCGCTGATTCAAGCCGTGCACGGTGAAGGCTATGTGCTGGCAACCGAGGTCGAGTTGTTCTGACCTCTTTCAGCGCCGGATCGCCGGGGTTTGGTTTTGGTCTGCTTTGTGTGTGAACGCAGGGTGCGAAAATTGTTGGATCGACCCCAGGGATGGGTCGCATTGCCCCGCCGCCGCACGGGGTCGTCGCACCGCTATTAGAAAGCCAGATGGGGTGCGATTTCAGTTCAGCCTTCTTTTTGGCTATCTGCGGGGTGGCGTTGATCAATCAAGGATTGAATTCACCGATTGGAACGCGCGCAGGGCTAAGGCCAATCAGAGAATGTTTGTTTCAGGGCCAACACATCTTCGCTTTCAGGGCGGCTAACCACTGCGCGATAGGCACCCGGAGAAATTCCGGTGCGCCGTTTGAAAAAATGGCTGAAGCGCGTGGCATCTGCAAAGCCAAGGTCAGATGCAATCTTTTTTAGCGGGTGACCAGAGTTCTCAAGCCTGGCTTTCGCTTCGGCTGTGAGCCGCTCGTGAACCAGTTCGGCCGGGCTGCGGCCAGTCTCTCGTTTGCAGATCCGGTGCAACCGATCATAGTCGATTTCCAATTCATCCGCATAGCGTGCGACCTTCCATTGATCGCGATAGCGCAACTCGACCAGATGGCGGAACCTTCGAAGAAGCCCGGTTTGCTCGACGCCCGCGTCAAGCGGCTCTGGTTGATGCAGCCTTAGCGCGCGGATGAATGCGAGGCGAATATAGGCAGCAAGGGTCATCGGAGATTTGCCATGCGGCTCTGAAAGTTCTGTTTGAAACCAGTTCAATAACGCCTCGATTTGTTGGAAGTCGGGTGCTTCTTTCAGGACTACGGTGAAAGGGTTTTCGATGAGCATACGCAGATGCACGGATTCTGAACGGGCGCCGATAGCATCCAGAACAAGGGTATCGCTTAACCCTAATAGTGTTGCTCTTGCACCTGCCTCCAAGGTCTTGTTGGGACGGTTGAGAGGGGGCCAGAAACACAATGCGGGGCCGGTGATTTCGCGGCCGTCCTCACCCCACACAAGGACACCTTGGCGAAGATAGAGAAGCATCGCGAATGATTCGGGGACGCGCGATCGAATTGTTCGATTGTGGAGCGCCTCGCGCTGCTCTTCAAAGAATGCATAGTCCGAATTCATGGCTGTTCCGCTGAAAGCAACATTAGATGCCCAGATTTGGACATTTAATGTGACACTAAACCAGTCACAATAAACCTCAAGGGAGGCCCGGTGAACTGGGGCAATTAATTTATGACACCTTTGGTTGGAAATCCGAGCCAGACTTCGGGCCGGATAATTGAGCGGATCAACCCATCGACGGGCAAGATTGTCGGTGTCGAGATCGGCTATGACGTGACCACATGTACGCGCCTTGCCGCCAAGGCAGCCGCCGCTTTTCCGGCATGGTCCGCGACGCCAATAGGCAATCGCGCCGCTCTGCTTGAGGCCGCTGCGGAAATGCTGCAGGAAATGTCAGCGGAACTATGCGACGCGATGGTGCAAGAAATTGGGGCGCCTCAAAGTTGGGCCCGTCACAACATCACATTCGCGGCCGAAATCTTGCGAGATGTCGCAAGCATGGCTGACGATGTTATTCGGGCTGAAGAAATACCCGACACCAATGGTGTCAAGAGCCGGGCCGTCAAGGCGCCGTGCGGGGTTTGCCTTGGTGTGGTGCCCTGGAATGCGCCTTTGATCCTTGGGATGCGCGCAATTGCAGCGCCACTTTTATGCGGAAACACTGTCATTCTCAAAGGCAACGACATAGCCCCCAAGACTTTCCGGCTTATGGGGGAAGCTTTGGACAGGGCAGGCTTTCCTGCGGCGGTCGCACAAGTAATCGTGACGCGGACTGAGGACAGTGAGGAAGCCGTGGAATCCTTGATCGCCTCACCCGTGGTTCGCAGGGTCAATTTTACCGGGTCCACCAGAGTGGGCCGCCGTGTGGCAGAGCTGTGTGCGAAACATCTTAAACGCCCCCTGCTTGAGTTGGGTGGGCAAGCCAACCTGATCGTGCTGGAGGACGCTGATCTTGATGCGGCCGCAGCCGATGCCGTCAGCGGCGCATTCCGCAATCAGGGCCAGATTTGCATGTCCACAGAACGGGTTATCGTCGCCAATGACGTTGCGGACGTATTTGTCGCAAAGATGGAAGCGCATCGTCAATTGCTGCGTATGGGGGATCCTGATTCCGCAGAAATGGACATTGGTCCGGTCATCAGCGTCGCAGCCGCGGAACGGATCTCTTTGCTTGTTAACGATGCGGTTTCCAAGGGGGCAAAAGTTGTTGGCGGAGGGGGCATTCGGGACGCGTTTGTTGAACCGACGATCATAGACGGCGTCGAACCTGACATGCGCCTTTACCACGAAGAGGCTTTTGGACCGTTGCTGTCGATCACCCGCGTCGAAAACGAAGCCGAGGCGCTTACGGTCGCAAATGACAGCGACTATGGGCTTGCCGCGGCAGTGTTCAGCACGAATATCGAGCGCGCCACCCGCGTAGCGATGCAGCTTCATAGCGGCATCTGTCACATCAATCGTTCCACCGTGAATGATAATCCAAACGCCCCGTTCGGTGGTGTGAAGTCGAGTGGCTATGGCCGTTTCGGCGGCCGTTGGGCGATAGACGAGTTTACTGAACTGCGCTGGATCACGACTGATCTGGCGTAGCAACGACAAGACATAAAGGCTTAGGGAGGAACCAAAATGACCTTTAGAATTTCACGCCGTAACCTGCTTGTGAGTGCGAGTGCCGCGCTTGGAACATTTGTGCTGGGCCGGTCCACGGCAATGGCGCAATCTGCCGTTCCGCTCAAGATCGGATTTATCAGTCCTGTGTCCGGTCCGCTGGGCGGCTTTGGACAGACCGACGGATATGTGCTTGAACAAGCGCGAAAGTCTTTGGCTGGTGGCGTTACGATGAATGGCACGGGCTATGCGGTCGAGCTGTTGGATCGTGACACCCAATCAGATCCAGCGCGCGCCGGTCAGTTGGCCCGCGATCTGATCAACAACGATGGCGTCGACATAATGATCGCGGTTTCGACACCCGAGACCATCAACCCGGTATCGGATGCATGTGAAGCCGCCGGCGTTCCCTGCATCTCGACCGTCATGCCCTGGGAGGCCTGGTACTTTGGCCGTGGTGCAAAACCGGGTGAGCCGTCGCCGTTCAAATACGGCTTTCACTTTGGCTTTGGTGTTGGGGAGTTCTATGATGCCTATATCTCTCAGTGGAGCCTGATCGAGACCAACAAAAAGGTCGGCGTGATGTATCCCAACGATGCAGACGGCAACGCCGTGCGTGCGCTACTTGCGCCTCGTTTGGCCGAAGCCGGCTATGAAGTCATTGATCCTGGTGCATATGAAACAGGCACCTCGGACTATTCGCTGCAAATCCGTCAGTTCCGTGAGGCCGGTGTTGAGATTTTCAATACCTTCCCGATTCCGCCCGATTTTGCGGCCTTCTGGCGGCAAGCGGCCCAGCAGGGTCTGCACCGCCAAATCAAGATCGTACAAACCGCCAAAACCGGCCTGTTTCCCGCAGATATCGAAGCTCTTGGTGGTCTTGGCAACAACATTTCCTCGGCGGCTTACTGGCACCGCGATTTCCCCTACACTTCACCTGTAACCGGGTTGAATGGGGTGGCGCTTTGCGATGGGTACGAGGCTGCGTCGGGCAAACAATGGACCCAGCAGCTGGGGGCAAGTCTGTCTGCAATTGACGTGGCGATGGCCGCGTTGAATGCGGCGACCGATCCGAAGGACAAAGAGGCTGTGACAACAGCCATTTCAACCCTCAAGGCTGACAGCATCGGTGGTGTGGTCGATTTCTCGTCCGGTCCTGTGGCAAATGTTGCAACCGGTCCGATCATCGGCACGCAATGGCAGCCTTCTGATGGCGGCAAGTTCCAGTTTGACTATGTCGTAACTGAAAACGCCACCGACCCGAATGTTCCGGTTGCTGGAACGCTTGTGCCCTACAACGCGTGAGGCTGAAATGACGTCTTCTTCCATTGTTCTACGCTCAGACGGCATTTCGATGGCGTTTGGCGAATACAAAGTGCTCAACGATATTTCGCTGTCCTTCAAAAGCGGTGAAATTGTTGGGATTCTCGGGCCAAATGGCGCGGGCAAGACCACCTATATGAACCTGCTGACAGGGGCACTTCGCCCTACGGGTGGCAATGTTCATTTGATGGAAGAAGACGTCACCATGCAGGACACCGCAGAGCGGTGTCATCGCGGGCTTGGGCGCACGCATCAGGTGCCCAGGCCATTTCTTGGAATGACGGTTTTTGAAAATGTCCTTGTCGCAGTAAATCACGGGCGGTCGACGCCGGTCGATGACCCTATAGGGACGGCATGGCAGGTCCTGGAAGAAACCGGATTGGCCGGCGTTGCCAATCGCCGGGGTGAAACACTGGGGTTGCTGGATCGTAAGCGACTCGAACTTAGCCGCGCGCTTGCCACGGACCCCCAAGTTCTGCTGCTGGACGAAATTGGCGGCGGACTGACCGATACCGAAGGCGATGCACTGGTGTCCCTGGTCCTAAAAATTCACGCGCGCGGTGTCACTATTATTTGGATCGAGCACATCATGCGGTTGCTGCTGAAAACATGTAACCGACTGGTTTGCATGGCTGGCGGCGAAGTGTTGGCCGATGGCGAGCCGCAGGCGGTTATCAGTGCTCCAGAGGTGCAGATCGCCTATTTCGGGGCGGCGGCATGAGCACCCTGGAAGTCAAGGATATCGTGGCGGGACACGGCCAATTGTGTGCTGTTCATGGTGTCACGCTGACCGTAAAACCCGGCGAGATGCTGTTTGTACTGGGATCAAATGGCGCAGGTAAAACGACGCTGTTGCGCAGTATTGCTGGCGATCATCAAGCTGAAGGCGGCTCGGTTGCATTGTCAGGCGTCGACGTTTCGCGCCTGTCTGCGCATCACCGCGCCCGCTCGGGCCTGTCGTTGGTGCCTGAGGGGCGTCGCCTGTTTGCGCGGATGACGGTGCGTGAAAACTTGATGTTGGGGGCATCGACATCTCGTGAAGGCCCTTGGACCATCGCCGCGATTTACGAGGCATTTCCCAACCTTGCGAAACTGGACAGATCACTTGCCGGAAAGCTGTCGGGCGGTGAACAGCAGGCTGTTGCCATTGGCCGCGCCCTGATGGGCGATCCGATGGCCATCATGTTGGACGAGGTTTCGCTGGGCCTGTCACCTGCGGCGGTGGAACTGGCCTATGAGGCCCTGAAGAAAGTGCGTGATATGGGGTTGGCTTTGCTGATTGTCGAACAAGATCTGAACCGCGCGCTCGCCAACGCCGACGACCTGATTGTCATGTGTGAAGGCCACGTCACGCTGCGCACAAAGCCTGCAGAGACATCACTCGAAACGCTTGCCGCTGCATCATTCGGACATGAAGAGGGGGCCGTCGCATGACCTCGCAATTGATCAACGCCGTTCTTCTGGGAGGCTATTATGCCGTCCTTGCCACGGGCTTGGCATTTATGTTTTCGGTGATGAATATCATCAACCTCGCCCACGGCGCGTTCATCATTTTGGCCGGTTTTGGGCTGTTTGTGCTTGGCTCGGACCTGGGTGTGCCGCTGCCGCTTGCTATCGTCATCATGATCGGTGTCATGTTCGTTGTGGGTTTCATCCTGCATCGCGTGGTTTTGTCGCGTGCGTCCGGTGGCGGAGAGTTGCTGCCGATTTTGGCAACCTTCGGCATCGCGATTATTCTAGATAATCTGATGTTTCAGGTGTTCGGCGCCGACAGCAAATCGCTTGCGCCGATGGTTGGCGATTTGGCATGGGCTTCGTACGAGCTGCCCGGGTTTATCTTCATCGGCAAAATCAGCGTTTATATTCTGACTGCCGGGATCGTGATGATCGGCGCGCTGGAATGGATGCTGCGCCGCACGACCCTGGGGCACCGCATCCAGGCAACGTCGCAAGACCGTGCAACCGCATCGCTGTTGGGCATCGACACGGGCCGGACGGCGGCCATTGCCACGGGCATCGCACTGGCGACTGGCGTGGTCGCGGCAACCGCACTGGGCTTGCGCAGCGCCTGGGGGCCATATGATGGATCCGCGCAGCTGTTGTTTGCATTCGAGGCAGTTGTAATCGGCGGCATCGGGTCGCTGTGGCGCGTGCTGATCGGCGCGATGATCCTGGCGTTTGCCCAATCGATGGGCGCGATGATCCATCCGCAAGGCTTTCTGATCAGCGGCCATCTGGCATTTCTTGCGGCTGTGTTTGTGCGTCTGGGTGGCAGATCGTTCAGCCTGAAAAGTCTCTTGGCGAAAGGAGCAAGGGCATGACGGTTGCTTTGACAGTTACCCGCGGCGGTGCCACTGCCCGAACGACAATTTCGATCATCGCAATTGCTGTTGTGTTATTGGCCGCGACGCCCTGGATATTTGGCGTCGGCGGTTCCGGCCGCGCGGTTGCGCTGCTGGTCTATGTTTTGCTGGCGGTGATGTGGAACGCTTTGGCGGGCTTTGCGGGTCTCGTTTCAATTGGGCAGACGCTGTTCTTTGGCGTGGCGGCCTATACTACAATCCGTCTGGCCGACGCGGGACTCGACCCTTATCTGGCGATTATCGTTTCTATCGGGATCGGTGCCGCGCTTGGGTGGGTGACATCGCTGTTCATGCTATCGCTCAAGGACGGTGAGTTCGCGATTGGAATGTGGGTCCTGTCGTCGCTGGCGCATCTTTGTGTCAATCTCGACCCGCTAATCCAAGGTGAAACGGGTACTTCACTGATTTCCCTTAATGTTTATAGCATCGAGATGCGCACCAGTCTGACGCTCTGGTTGGCGTTGGCCGTGACCATTGCCGTTCTCGCTGTCCTTGTGGTGCTGCTGCGTAGCCGTACGGGGGCGGCAATCACCGCGATCCGCGATGATGAAATAGGTGCACGTTCTGTTGGGGTGGATGTCATTGGAACCAAGCGCGTGGTCTTCATTCTTGCTGCTGCCGGTACTGCCGCCGCAGGCGCACTTTGGTTGGCCTCCGCGTCGAACTTTCAGCCGCGCGCCTACTTTGGCGTTCAATGGACGGCTTACATGTTGTTCATGGTGTTGGTTGGCGGCCTTGGTCGGGTCGAAGGCGCGATTATTGGCGCTGTTCTGTTCTTTGTGATCGAGACGTTTTTTGCCTCTTACGGCGCCTGGTATCTGGTTGGTCTGGGTGTGATCGCCGTCTTGTTTGCGCTGCTGTTGCCCAAGGGCTTGTGGGGATGGATCGGGCCGCGTTTGCCTGGCGAAGCCATCCCAACCGGCTATTTGATCGAAAAGAAAAACCCCTGAATGCGAGGAAGAGTTATGTTGAACGGAAAAACAGTGATTGTGACGGGCGTGTCGTCCGGCATCGGTGCCGAAACGGCAATTCAGTTGAAAGCTGCTGGTGCAAAAGTGATCGGCGTGGATCGCAACGCGCCGTCGGTTGAACTGGATGCGTTTCATAAGGTTGACCTGACCGATGAGGCGGCAATTGATGCGCTGATCGAGACGTTGAAGCCACTGAAAGCTGACGGCTTGGCCAATGTAGCCGGGGTGCCACCCACTGCCCCCGCCGATGTCGTTGTGACGGTCAACCTGATTGCCTTGAAGCGCCTGACGTTGGGTCTGGTGGACAGCTTGGCCGACAACGCGTCTATCGTGAACCTTGCGTCCCTTGCTGGCATCGGATGGGAAGG
>Ga0316206_1002961_pt1 | contig 10255 bp, 8 predicted proteins | sample 6monthpyrite_MG_FD_204942 | JGI IMG/M metagenome (GOLD analysis project Ga0316206, IMG submission 204942) | Microbial mat bacterial communities from mineral coupon in-situ incubated in ocean water Damariscotta River, Maine, United States -... | ecosystem: Environmental > Aquatic > Marine >...
ACCACTTGTTCCCGTTCAGATTCTGCATATCTGGATGTTTATGTCTGTCATGAAGAAGGCCAGGACATAGTTATTGCAATAATACTAATGATTATCGGCACATTTCCTGACATTAACTGTGATCAGCATCACAAAAATTTGGGAAAAATAGACCAAAAATAAAATATTCAAACTAAGTTTATAAGGATTGGTTTCTGATTCTATTATATTAAACAGGGTTGATAGTTTAGTGAAATACCAGCTAACGGCGCCAATAAAAAACTAACATACTGTTATTATTGAAAATATTAATGAATCTAGCTTGAGATAACAAGCAGAGAGTATTTTCAGCCAGGCTGATTGTCAATTCGCGGTTTGACTAACATGGGTGCATATATTGAAACAAACAGAGTAAATGCAATTATCCATAATACCTGGGAGGTAATAATCCAGATCATATATTGCTCATTGAATGCCCAGGGAGCCAGGATACGAAAGCCGGCAGAGAGAATAATTGCAATCAACGCAACAGAAAGCAGGCGAGGTGGTGTTGAGATATCTCGTCCGGTATGACCCAGGGTGACGCGTGACATCATACCTATTGTCATGATTCCGATACCGCCAACTGCAAAGGCATGTAGTGCCAGAAAAGGAGATACGTCATAAAGGCTGCTGGCCACTTTTAGTCCAAAAGCAAATGTTAAAAATATATATGAAACGTAGAGCACCCATAATAAAGGAACAGACCAGATGCCATGCTGATACCACATCATCAGTCGAATGAGGTGGATTACCAGCAGAATTGAAGCAGAAATAGTGACCCATATGCTATCGGGTAATATGATGTCTGATAGTGCAAAGATAACAAAGAACAACAGGCTCGTAATATCAATGAAGCGTGAATTATTGACAACTGCCTTGCCGCCAAGTCCTTTTTCAATGAAAAACGGTATAACACGGCGTCCCATCATAAATATCAGCGCAATAATCAGATAAAGTCCGCCATATAAACCCCATTGCATGCCTGATTCAAGAAAATCAAACCTTCCCAGGTAAAAAATAATATTACCGATAAGAAATAAAATCAGTTTGGAAAGGATGCCAACCTGTTTCCATTGTCGAGAACGAAAGACGGGGATGGCAAAGCTGATGCAAAGTCCAAGCAGGAACAGGATATCGAAGCCAGCCATCCAGTAAATGTTGCTATTAAAGGGAAGGAAAGGTAACAATCGGGCAAGTACCCAGCTAAGAGCCAATAGCATTAACAGGTTGCCGTTGATGGTCTGGATCCCTGTCCAGTTTTTAACCGCAGTGAGTAAAAAGCCTGCAATGACCGCAAGGCTGTAGCCATAAATCATTTCATGTGAGTGCCAGATAGTCCCTGTTAGCGGTAAATTTATATTAAAACTCAATGAATACTGAGCCATCCATGTCAGCATGGATACAATGGCAAACAGACCTGCCAACAAGAAAAAAGGTCGAAAGGCGAGAGCGAATACAGGGGCGGTTATGTGTTGTTTCATTTCGCGTAGTATACGCCATAGCTGTGTATTGTTAAACGAACACACGGGGTGTCTTGATTCGAGTTAATAAAAATCTTGCAAATGAGGTTATTTTATTAATGAAAAGATTATTTATTTGCTGTCTCATTCAGTTGCACAGCATTATTAGCTAGTTGTGATTATCCTCCCAGATGGAACGGACAATATCGGGCAGGGTCATCGGGTTAAAGGGCTTGGCAATGACATCCAGTACTCCCATATCTTTATATTTCTGTACTTCATGGGGTTCAACGCTTGCTGTCATGAAAATGATCGGGGTTTTCGCAAGCTCAGGCAATTTTTTGAGTTCACGTAATGTCGCAGGGCCATCCAATCCGGGCATCATTACATCCAGAATTATCAGGTCAGGCTGTATACCAGTGGCACGATCCAGGGCTTCCTGTCCGGAATTACAGGCTTCTACCGAAAAGCCTCCAACGGATTCGAGAGATAATCTGGCAATCGCCTGAATATCGGGTTCATCATCAACGATCATGACAGAACTTAATATCTTGCTCATTATTATCCTTAGCAGTTACTTGATGATTATCGTTAAGGAGCTATCTGACAATTCAGGGATGAATTTATCAGTATTTCTATTAGATTCTATATATGACGTCCTGGTCCATGCATGTTCTGGTTTTTGTCTGCAAAAATGTGAGGTATTTTCGGCTGACTTCATTTCTGAAGATGATGGAAAATGAAAGCAAGCATCTCACCACCTGGAGGGTAATCTGTCATTAATCTGTATACGTTTACTTTCACAGGTAATATAGCCGCCTGTTTGCAGGTCTTTCATAATCCGGCTAACCATCTCACGGGATGACCCTATCATTCGGGCGATGTCCTGATGTGTCAGTTTCTGGTTGATTACCCTGATATTATTTTCTTCTTCAGACATGTTTAGCAGGGTTCGTGCAACACGTCCATAGACATCCATTAACGCAAGATTACGTACATTTTCAGTGAGCCGGCGTATATGTCGGGTAAGTTCCCGGATCAGCGTTTTTGACATGTCGGGATGTGTTTCCAGGGCTTTGTCGAAGTCTTCTTTATTAATGACCGAAAACTTGCAGGGCTCAAGGGTCATGATAGATGCAGAGCGTGGCGCCGGGTCCAGCAGAGCCAGTTCACCAAAATAATCACCTGCCCCCATGATATTTAAAATAACCTCTTTGCCATCTTCGTTGTTTAAAAATGCCTTGACCTTGCCAGATAAAATCATGAACATGGAAGTGGTGTCATCTCCTTCATTCATAATAATCGTATTTTTGGGGTATGATTTATTGGCAGCATGAGAAGCAATGGTTTGAATCTCTTTTTCTTGCAGACAGGCAAACAGGGGGATAGTCTGTAAAATTTTTTCCATAGTAAGTATAGATTTACCTGAGTTATTGTTAGTTAATGTCTCCATCATGTCCCCCATTTCTCCCCAGGAGAAATAGTAGACTGCTTTGAAGCGATAGGGAACTCTTTTTTTGCAATTTTCAAGGCTGCACAAGGCAATTGTTATATTTATCTTCGCTATGTTAACGGGCGCTGCGAGTTTGTTCTTGCCCGTTTTACATGACCTGGAAGAAGATCTGGGGCTGGGCTGGCTATTTCAGATTCGTGGTGAGCGTCCTGCTCCCGAGCAGGTTGTGGTTGTCAGTATTGATCTGAGTTCATCTAAATATTTCAAGTTACCCAATCTAACCAGTAAATGGCCGCGAAAACTACATGCGTTATTACTGGATCGCCTGCATCAGGCAGGTGCGCGTGCAGTTCTGTTTGATGTGCATTTTCGTTACCCGCGAGAACAGGAACAGGACAAGGCACTGGCGCGTGCGATAAAGCAGTCTGGCAATGTCATTCTGTTTGCGTTTTTGAAGAAACAGGTAATGAATACCGTTGACCAGTTTGGCCGTGTTTCACAATTAGTTATTGATGAGCTGATTGCGCCGCTTGCTGTATTGGCTGAGGAGGCGATTGCGATAGCGCCAAACCCTTTACCCAAGGTGCCGGTCAAAGTGAGCCAGTTCTGGAAGTTTATCCCGGAAGCGGGTGATAGCCCGACATTACCTGCGGCTGGTTTTCAACTTTATGTACTTGAAGATCTTCCTGCATTTATCCATTTGGCGGGTCAGGGACTAGGTTTTAATCCAATGCAGGAGGGGATTGAACCGGGACAGATAATCCGGCAAAAAAGGCTTGTCTCATTGATGAAAAAAATGCATCAATTGTTTGCTGGGCATCCTGAATTGAAAGCAGATCTTTATCAGCGAATAGAGACAGGTCAGTTTACTGTACAACAAAAAAAGAGTTTTCATCGTTTACTGAATCTGTATGCTGGCGAATCATCTCAATATATTAATTATTATGGCCCGCCACATTCAATACGAACCATTCCGGTTTACAAGGTGATGGATTCTGATGATACGCTGGCATTGTTAAAAGACAAGCTGGTCTTCGTCGGCTTTTCAGAGAGGCGTCAGTGGGAGCAGCAAGATGGATTTTATACGGTTTACTCGAAGTCAGATGGTCTTGATATCAGTGGTGTCGAGATTACTGCAACTGCCGCCGCAAATTTACTGAATAATGACGCAGTACATCCATTGGTGATAGCAGAGCAGCTAGGTGTGTTTTTATTATTGTCCTTAACTATCGCCATGATGTTTTTACAATTACGCAGCCTGTTATTTCCACTTGCGCTGTTACTGACGACCATACTTTATTATGGGCTGGTTCAACAATTATTTAATGCAGAAAATTTATGGTTGCCGCTAGCGACACCTGTGCTGATTATACTGCCGCTAACACTCATACTGGGCATGATCTGGAATTATCAGGAAATTAATCGTGAACGAAAAAATATTCAACGTGTGTTTGGATATTATTTGCCCGAGAATGAGATCAACAGGCTGGTGCGTGATGCCAGTGGAGGCGTGTCTGCAGGACAGTTAATGCATGGTATTTGTTTATCTACTGATGCACAGCAATATACTCAGTTATCTGAAAGATTACCGCCGCAGCAATTAACCAACTTTATTAATGAATATTATGAAGTGATCTTTAAACCGGTGAAAGAACATAAAGGCATCATTTCTGATGTGGTCGGTGACTCGGTGATGGCCTTATGGGCTAGTCCGGTCGAGCATCATGAATTTCGTAAGCACGCAGTACACGCTGCTTTGGAAATCATTAAAAGTGTCGCGGTATTTAATCAAAAACACCCTGGTTTTGAATTGCCAACACGAGTAGGTCTTCATTATGGCTCTATGGTAATCGGTAATGTCGGGGCGATGGATCATTACGAATACAGGGCAGTGGGTGATATTGTCAATGCGAGCTCACGCATTGAAGGAATGAACAAATATCTGGGAACGCAGTTATTGGTGAGTGAAGATGTCATGCAGGATCTGCAAGGGTTTATTTGTCGTAATGTAGGACAATTTACACTGAAAGGAAAAACAGTATCCTTGCAGTTATTTGAAGTAGTGGCAAGACAGGAAGACATCACTCAGGAACTGCAACAATTACTGCATGTTTTTAGTCAGGCATTATTGTTATTTCAAAAAGGCCTGTGGGAGCAGGCGCTGGTTTCATTTTATAAAATACAAAGTTCAAATCCAGATGATGGCCCTTCACAGTTCTATATAGACTATTGTCAGCAATACAATAGAAATCCGCCAACTAATTGGCGCGGAGTGATCAGCATGAGTGATAAATAACGCATTGAAAATAAAAAATCTGTGAAATATTTACAATCCGGTGATGTGAATATTCACCGGATTTAACAGGAAAAATCGATTGTGCTCATGTTTTCATAAACGTACAATTAAACAACAATAATAATAAAGCTCTGAATTAGTCAGGAAATAAGTAATAAAAAATGGAACAGGGGTTAATTGGCTCCGTGGAATTCTAAATACTTTTCTTTGGTTAGCTAACTTTTTTCCGAACGTAAATATACAGCTTTAAGGATATAAAAATGAATGTTGTACGTCATATCGGGGTAAGACGTCATACCCTGGCTGGTCAATTTTTTCAGTTAGGTTTTATGGTGTTATTGCTAATAACATCTACTTCGTCTCTGGCTGAATGCAAGGACTGGATAGCTCGCGTCGTTTCTGTACAAGGCAGTGTGGATGTTCGTCTGTCAGGTACATCTTCATGGACCCCGGTTGCGTTAAAAAAAGTTTATTGTATGGGGGATATTATTCGTACAGGTTCTCATGGCCGCGCCTCACTGGAGCTTCATAACGAAACCATCTTTCGTCTGAATCAGAATACAACACTGGTTCTCTCCGGTCCTAAAAAGAAAACATCATGGATTGATCTATTAAAAGGGTCTTTGCACACCATTACACGAGTACCACGATCATTAAAAATTAAAACCCCGTTTGTTAATGCGGCAGTAGAAGGGACCGAATTTCTGGTTACTGTAAAAGCAACTAATACGCTGGTGGGTGTTATTGAAGGCAAGGTGCTGGTTAGTAATCAGTATGGCCAGCTTTTGTTAGGGATGAATCAGACAGCAGTCACCCATAAAGGTCAGGCGCCTGTTTTAAGGCTGGATATCAAGCCGGTTGACAGTGTGCAATGGTCACTTTACTTTCCACGTACTTATAGTCAAACACTTAGAAAGGCAGAGCAGGCACTTGCAGTGGGGCAGGTTGCTGAAGCACAGGCATTACTGAATGAGGACAATAGTGCCGAGGCACTGGCTTTACGTAGTATTATTTCAGTTGTACTGAATCATAAAGATGTTGCTTTGCGACAAATACGACAGGCGCTGGAAAAAGATCATGCTTCCGGGTTTGTTAATCTGGCGTATTCCTATGTATTGCAGTCACATTTCAGGTTGGTTGCGGCACGGGATGCCGCGATGAAAGCCGTGCAGGCAGATGGACGACAAGCGATGGCCTGGGCGCGCCTGGCAGAAATGCATCTGTCTCTGGGGGAGCTGGAGCAGGGTCAGGCAGCCGCACAGCATGCGGTTGAACTGGATTCACAACTTCCACGTGCACGTGTCATGCTGGGATATGCGCAGTTATTACAATATCGCACTCGTCAGGCTTTACAAAGTTTTGAAAAAGCGATTCAACTGGATTCCAGTGATCCACTCGCCCGACTGGGGCAAGGTCTGGCGACTATTCGCAGCGGCAAACTGGTTCAGGGGCGTCGTTACATTGAGATTGCAGCCAGTCTGGATACTCGTAATTCATTAATTCGCAGTTATCTGGGCAAGGCTTATTATGAAGAAAAGCGTCATAAACGTGCCGCTGATCAGTTTATGCTGGCCAAGCAACTGGATCCCAATGATCCAACCCCCTGGTTGTACGACGCTATACGCAAGCAGACCGAAAATGATCCGGTTGGGGCGTTGAGTGACCTGCAGAAATCCATTGCACTCAATGGTAACAGAGCAGTTTATCGTTCCAGATTCATGCTGGATGATGATATGGCGACACGGGCTTCCAGTGTAGGGCGAATTTATCAGAGCCTGGGTTTTGATGGGCTAGTGCAGGCTCAGGCAGAACGTTCACTTCATGCTAATGCTGCAAATCCTGTAGCCCATCGATTACTGGCAGATGCGTATCTGACAAAACCCCGTCATGAAGTCGCGCGTGTCAGTGAGTTATTGCAATCACAACTTTTACAGCCATTACAATTGAAAGCATTGCAGCCACAAATGGCTGAGTCCGGTTTGACACTGATCAATAATCTGAGTGATACACATGGCGGACTCAATGATTATGGTTCGTTATTTATCCGTAATCAGGCACAACTTCGCCTGAGTGCGCTCAGAGGTAATAAGGGGCTGCAGGTAGAAGAAGGTATTTTCTCCGGTTTATATGATAATTTGTCTGTTAGCGTGGGGCATTACAATTATCAAACGGATGGATTTCATCTCAATAATGGTGTGGATCAGCGGTTGTTTAATTTGCTGGTAAAAAAGGTTATCTCAACCAGACTGAGTCTGTTGTTTGAGGCCAGCAGCAATGATAATACGTCGGGTGATATTTTCAGATTTGATCCGGATAATTTTTCCAGATCACAGGCAAACCTGGATAAAAGCGACAAGAGAAGGTTGGGCTTTTATTATAAAGCAAACAATAGATCGCATTATCTGTTTACCGCGACTAATGTCAAGCGCACGCAGGTTACGACATTAGCCGTTCCCTTTTTTGGAACATCCCGCGCAGGCGCTGATTATGATAGCAATTCACTTGAATTAAGGTATATCCATCAGGGTGATCAATGGAATTATACGATTGGCGCCGGTAAAACGGATACAGATGCCGTAAATTCAGTCAAGCTTGGATTTTTCCCTGTTTCATCTTCCTTGCAAGACATTGTTGAAAAGAATGTTTATGTCTATTCTTACTTTAATCCCTATTCAAACCTGGACTTAACGCTGGGGCTTTCTGCAAGCCAGTATAAAGGTATCATTGAAAACATTAATGAGCGCAAGACAAATCCAAAGCTGGGTCTGTCATGGCGGTTCAGTCATAAACTGACTGCCAGAGCTGCCTGGTTTAAAAATTACCGACGTACCTTGTTAAATGATCAAACCATTGAGCCAACAACCATCGCCGGGTTTAATCAGTTTTATGATGACACCGTCAGAAGCCGCAGTACAAACTGGGGGCTGGGTCTGGATTATCAGATCAATGCGCAGTCACAAATACGCACGGAATATATAGACCGTCAGCTGGATGTCCCGTATAAGGATAATACTGTGATGCCTGCTGTTTTCAGGAAAGCAGACTGGGAAGAAAGACTGTTTCATGTCACAGGATACTGGTTGCCAGGAAAACATATGTCTGCCAGCTTTGGTGTGACATTGGAAGATATTAAACGTGGCACAACAATTAGCAATAATCTGAAAATTGCAGAGAGTAAGGCTTACCTGTTACCTTTGAAACTGAAATGGTTTCATTCGAGTAATTTCAGGAGTCATATTGGCCTGACATATGGACACCAGAAAGGTGGTTTTGTTGATATTACAACGAACGCGATTGTACAGGGCAAGGATGATTTTTTTGTTGCTGATTATAATCTTGAATATAAATTACCTAAAAATGCCGGGTCAGTTTATCTGGGTATTCTGAATTTGTTTGATAATCAATTCAGCTATCAGAGTATTGACTCAAAAAAGCGAACTGTCTCACCGGAGCGAGTCGGTTTTATTAAAATAAATTTTGTATTTTAGGGAAGTGTTACGTAGGGAAATTATTATAAACCGGAGGAAGTGATGAATAATATAAAAGCGATGTTAATTGTAATAGTTTCTATAACTATTGTCTGGCTGACGGGTTGTGAACAAGCGGGTAGCCCGCCGATACCTGCGGGTACAGTAGCGAGTATTAACTTTAAGGATAAGCAGCTTGTTGTGGTCGATAAGGCAGGCAAACCTGTGAAGCCAGTAAAGGACGACAGAAAAGGAAAGACTGTATTTGAAGCGACAATTCGTTTCAAAAAGGTTAATCCCTGTTATTTCGAATTTTGTCCTGCAGGATCAGCATGCATGTTATACAAAATATCAGATGGGCCTTGTCCTTCAGGTTTCTGATACGAGTTGATAGCGCATAAAAAACCGGCTTTCAGCCGGTTTTTTATGCGCGTTACTAAAGTGCGTCTGAACAAGGGCTTACTGAACGCTGCCAAACCCGTCACTATTGCTATCATTAGGGGCATGTAAGCCTGCCAGCCGACACCCCTGGGCTATAGGACCCAGAGGTAATTCCTGATACAAATATCGCATGCCGCCATCGGCATGGAATTTTTCATCCAGAGCATCAATGAGTTCACGTACACAGATTTTGTCGTGTTTGAAATAGTATTCCTGTAAGCCAATGATCGTTTGCCAGTGAGTTTCATCCAGTGTCAGCCCTTCTTTCAGTGCTTGTGCTTCAGCATGGGCGCTGGTCCAACCCTCTGGCGCATGTGGAAATAAAGGTTCTTTACTAACAGTGTGTGCCGGGTTCAGCATATGAATAATGGATTCAGACATATCAATATTCTCCATGGGTGCAAGTTATTTAAATGCGAAAAACAACAACGCTGATCTAACTATAGCCCAGATTTTTCAGACGTCATCTTTTCGTAAAATATAAGGTTTATGGTTCTTCCTGGCCGGGCTAATTAAGTGAATATTTCACAAATTCCCTGCGCCGCATTTCACTGAGTGATTTTTAAAAATACCTAGAATACTAACCATAAATAACAACATGTTGAGAGGTATCAAAATGTTGAAGCAAGTTAGAGCCGCAATCATGCTGAAAACGCCAAATGAGGCAGGTCGTAATGTCGACAGTGCTTATGACAAGACTGCCAGTCTGGGAGATTTTCTACCTGATCTGGATACGATTGTAAAAACAGCACATTTTTTCAGGGATCTGGGTTTCAAAGTATGGCCATATCCACATTATCTGAAAGTTGAGGCAACCCCGCAGTTATTTAAACAGACACTGGGCGTGATTGCCGCTCAGGATGAAGACAAACTGCAAACACCTGGTGCGCTACGTGGTGTCCTCGTCAGAGTGATGTTTACGGAACAACTGGCTGAGGCATCATAGGAGGGGTTATTTGGGGAAACATAGGGACATGGCTGAAGGACCGGGTCAACGAGGGTGAGGCCTGTAGAAAGGAAATCTGGAAAGAGACTGTTAACCGGACTGGCATCTCTTTCATCTATTTTACAAAATGATAGCGGGAATCATTGATGAGATTACTTCGGGAAAGTAAAC
>Ga0316206_1002962_pt1 | contig 10246 bp, 9 predicted proteins | sample 6monthpyrite_MG_FD_204942 | JGI IMG/M metagenome (GOLD analysis project Ga0316206, IMG submission 204942) | Microbial mat bacterial communities from mineral coupon in-situ incubated in ocean water Damariscotta River, Maine, United States -... | ecosystem: Environmental > Aquatic > Marine >...
GCATTAATAATTAATTCCAGCTGTTTACTCAGAATTGATTTCCACTCAATTTCAAGACCATTCATTTTTTTACCTGCACCATTTTCATAAGCGGTAGCCTGGCTTGGCGCGGGTAATGGAGCTCTCAATATTTCATCTTCTAAATTTAGTGTATATGCGGTTAGTTGAAGTTTATTTTGTTTATTTATTTGAGAATCTATACCAACTTCAAATGTTTGTATGGTTTCTCTTTCAAGGTCTGGATCTCCCATTAATACATTGCTTAGATTGACATATTTTTCTATAAACATGGGGGATCTAAATGCTTCACTATAAAGCACTTTAATATAAGTCTCAGGCACTAGCTGATAGGTTAAGCCGAGTTTTGGCATAATGTCACTACTTGAGTTTTCTGAATTGTTTTCAGCTCGTACACCGGCAACAAATAGTGTGTCATCATTCATCTGATATTTTATTTGAGTATAAATTGCAGCTGTATTAGTTTCCTGATTATCAGGATAGGCTGCTGCTGTAGTGCTACCATCTAAATCAGATGTAAATAATAATGGAGTCGATTTTTGTTGTTCTACCGATCCACCAACAATGTAATTTACTTTTTCAGTTATCTTGTCTTTAAATTGAACCTCCAGACTATATCTTTCCACCTTATTTATAACTGTAGATGCATTGCTAACAGAATCATCACATGAGCCAGGTGGTGTTGGTGTTGATATATTGAATGCTGAACAATCAGCTATGCTTGCAGGAAACGGAAATTGATTTACATGTATATCTTTGTCACTAAGATCGTATCTTAACCAAAAATTTAATTCTCCAGTTTTAATGGTATAGTTTTTATTTGCATCAAAATAACCAACAAAGTTTTCAAAAGTTCCGTTTTGCCATGCCCAGGGATTGATTCCATATAATGCTTTTTCACGATTGAAAATTGCGCCATGTATACGCCAGTCATCTCCAAAACTGTCAACAAATATATTTTCAACATCATAGCGATAATCAAGATCTACTAAATTACCAAATTCATCGTTTGTACCTGTGTAATCATATCCATCATCACGTTGCACGCTGGCGGCCATACTAAAGTTTTCACTATGGTGTACAAGACTGCCGTAGATATGTGAATTACTACCGGCTCTGAAAGTCACCTGATCATTGTTTTCTTTACCTTGCTTGGTAATAATGTTTATAACACCGCTTGTTGAGTTTGTGCCGTAAAGAACAGAGGCAGGGCTGCGCACTACCTCTATACGTTCAACTATTTCTATTGGCACATAATCAAGCAGAGTTGAACCAAACAGGCTTTCATATGAGGGGTGGCCGTTAATCAAATACAGAGATTTGTTATTAAATAATCCTGGTGTGACTCCCCGAAATGTTTGCGTGGTTTGACCTATATATGTTTCGCCTTTAACAATGCCCGGTAATAGACTTATTGCATCGTGAATACTAGTAATGCCCCATTCTTGAATCTGTTGCGCAGTAATAATTGAGATAGCGGCGGGAGATCTGGCTGCTTTTTCATTTTCCTGAGAAGCAGTATAAATTTCTACCTGCATTAATTCAGTTAAGGACATTGATAAAAAGTCCAGATCTTCAGCGTTTGCGTTTGTTATATTTAATAAACCGATAATGAGGGCCGGGGTAGCCTTAATTAGCACTTGTATATCACCTGTTATAATTTAAAATCCTGAAATATAAATAGTATATTTAATGAAATATTCACTTATTAAGGCTTATTCCATAAAAGACTTAAAAATATTATAGAAGTCAATTCCAGTATTTTCAGTGATAAATGCTCTTTATTCGTTTAACAGGTATAAAAAAAAGTGTGGAAGTTCCCCTAATGGGCAGCTAATATCCCTTTCTCTCAAATTTCAACATAGAATCATGGGCTTACTAGCTCAAAGTGGAAGATATGTCTCAAACAGATTACATCGTTAAACCAGGCGGACAGCTTAATGGCGAATTTCGTGTGCCAGGTGATAAATCTATATCACACAGGTCTATAATGTTCGGTGCTATTGCTGATGGCACAACCCGTGTTACGGGTTTTTTACAGGGTGAAGATAGTTTAAATACGCTTCGCGCCTTTCGTGCTATGGGTGTAGAAATTGAGGGTCCAAACGATAAAGGTGAAGTTACAATACATGGTGTAGGTATAGATGGCTTATCAGCACCAGCACAGTCTATTGACCTTGGTAATTCAGGCACTTCAATTCGTTTGATGTCAGGTTTGCTATCAGGTCAGACATTTGATGTGGAGTTGAGTGGTGATCGGTCTTTATCCAAAAGACCCATGAAACGTGTTACCGAGCCATTAGCGTTAATGGGAGCCAAAGTTGATACTGAAGAAGGTGGGCGTCCGCCTTTAAAAATTAATGGTGGCTCTGTTATAAAAGGTATCGATTACATATTGCCTATGGCAAGTGCACAGGTTAAAAGCTGTATATTACTGGCGGGTATGTATGCGCAGGGTAAAACCTGTGTTACCGAACCAGCTACCACGCGAGACCATACAGAGCGTATGTTAAATGCATTTGGCTACCCGGTTGAAACCAATGGTAACAAAATGTGCATTGAGGGCGGTGGTCGACTAACAGCTTGTGATATAGATGTTCCGGCAGACATTTCATCTGCTGCATTTTATATGGTGGGAGCGAGCATAGCTGAAAATTCAGATATTACATTACAGCATGTGGGTGTAAACCCAACGCGTACTGGCGTTATTGATATCCTTAAGTTAATGGGTGGCAATATCGAGTTACTTAATGAGCGTATAGTTGGCGGTGAGCCCGTTGCAGATATACGTATTCGAAGTGCTAGACTAAAAGGAATACATGTACCTGAAAGTCTTGTGCCACTAGCTATAGATGAGTTTCCTGTGTTATTTGTAGCAGCAGCATGTGCTGAAGGTAAAACAGTTGTTACTGGTGCTGAAGAGCTACGTGTAAAAGAGTCTGACCGGATACAGGTTATGGCAGATGGTCTTCAAGCCATTGGTGTTGATGCTCAGTCAACACCTGACGGTATGATTATTAATGGTGGCCCAATTAAGGGTGGCAAGGTACACAGCCGTGATGATCATCGTATCGCCATGGCATTTACGATGGCGGCATTAAGGTCTGAAACAGATATAATTATTGAGGACTGTGAGAATGTGAATACTTCATTTCCAGACTTTATTGGAATTGCTAATCGTGCGGGTATAAGTGTTTCAGTAGCTAAGTAGTATTCAGCTTAGGAACATCTCCATCGGGGAAAGGTCGACGTTTTTTGGCGCCCTGTCCCCTAAACCCATACCACCAGGAGCCGACAGTGTAGATAGTCGACTCTGTAGAGCTCTTGATGGCATCACAACAGGGGTCAGAGCCGGTAAAGCGTCGGATCTGACCCCGGGTAAATCGAGCCCGAGTAAATCGAGCCCTGGTAAATCTTGCTAATGGAAGCTGATATGAATTCGAAAATTACTCCAGTTATTACTATAGATGGCCCAAGCGGTGCAGGTAAGGGCACAATAGCACAGAACGTAGCTACTGCTCTGCAATTCCACATACTTGATAGTGGTTCTTTATATCGATTAACAGCGCTTGCATCACAGGATGATGAAATTGAGCTGTCCGAAGAATCAAAAATTGCAGAATTAGCGCTTAATTTACCTGTTGAGTTCGTTCCAACTGAGGCAGGTTTACAAATTCTTTTAAGAGAAGAAGATGTGACCGAGGCTATTCGTAAAGAAGAAATTGGTATGCGAGCATCAAAAGTAGCTGCCTTACCAAAAGTACGTAAAGCGCTATTAGAGCGTCAGCGCAGCTTTTCAGAGCAGCCAGGTCTGGTCGCAGATGGCCGTGACATGGGTACAACTGTCTTTCCAGATGCCTTGCTTAAAATATTTATGACAGCTTCTCCAGAAGAACGCGCCGAACGGCGTTATAAGCAGTTGAAAGCTAAGGGAATTAATGCTAATATCGCCGCCCTCGTAAAAGACTTAAAGTTACGAGACGAGCAAGATGCAAATCGCGCTGTATCGCCACTTAAACCGGCTGAAGACGCTATCTTACTTGATACCACAACAATGGCTATTGAGGAAGTAACGCAAAAGGTGCTGGAACTGGCGAAACAACGACTAGTGTAATGTTCGGTAGGTGCGAATTTATTCACACCTGCACAAACGTGTTTAAGGCCTCAATAGCCTTAAGCTTAATTTAACTCTAACCCTGTAATCTGCGCCCTCGCTACTACGTGTTTAACGTCAGAAATGTTGATAGGGCAATCCACCAGTTTACAGTTATATTGGAAAGTATTATGTCTGAATCATTTGCAGAACTATTTGAACAAAGCTTACAAGAAACCGAAATGAATGCCGGTACCATCGTTATGGGTACTATAGTTGATATTTCTAACGGTTATGTAACAGTAGCAGCGGGCCTTAAATCTGAAGGCGTTATCCCTGAATCACAATTTTTAAGCAACGGCGAAGTTGAAGTTAAAATCGGCGACGAAGTTGAAGTTGTCCTTGAAGCGGTTGAAGACGGCTGGGGCGAAACACGTTTATCTCGCGACAAAGCGAAACGTGCTAAAGCATGGATTGTTCTTGAAGCTGCACACGAAGCAGAAGAAATCATTACAGGTATTATCACTGGTAAAGTTAAGGGTGGTTTCACTGTTGAACTTGGTGATATCCGTGCATTCCTACCGGGTTCATTAGTAGATGTACGTCCAGTACGTGATACATCATACCTGGAAGGTAAAGAGTTAGAATTTAAAGTTATCAAGCTAGATCAGAAGCGTAACAACGTTGTTGTATCTCGTCGTGCTGTTGTTGAGTCTGAGTACTCTGCTGAGCGTGAAGAGCTTCTTAATAGCCTGGAAGAAGGTAAATCTGTTAAAGGTATCGTTAAGAACCTTACTGATTACGGCGCATTCCTTGATCTTGGTGGCATTGACGGTCTATTACATATCACTGATATGGCATGGAAACGTGTTAAACACCCATCTGAAGTTGTTGAAGTGGGTTCTGAAATCGAAGTTGTTGTTCTTAAATTTGATAAAGATCGTAACCGTGTTTCTCTTGGTCTTAAGCAGCTTGGCGAAGATCCATGGGCAGCTATTGCTAACCGTTACCCTGAAGGTTCACGCCTGCAAGGTAAGATCAGTAACATTACTGACTACGGTTGTTTCGTTGAAGTTGAAGACGGTGTTGAAGGTCTTGTACACGTATCTGAAATGGACTGGACTAACAAGAACGTTAACCCTGCAAAAGTTGTAGCGCTGGGTGATGAAGTAGAAGTTATGATTCTGGACATCGACGAAGAGCGTCGTCGTATTTCTCTTGGTATGAAGCAATGTATTGCTAACCCATGGGATGAATTCGGTGCAACACGTAACAAGGGTGACAAAGTTAGCGGTAAGATCAAGTCTATTACTGATTTCGGTATATTTGTTGGTCTTGACGGCGGTATCGACGGTCTGGTTCACCTTTCTGATCTTTCATGGGATTCAACAGGTGAAGATCTTGTGCAAAACTACAGCAAAGGCGATGAGCTGGAAGCGGTTGTATTATCTATTGATCCTGAGCGTGAGCGTATCTCTCTTGGTGTTAAGCAGATGGAACAGGACCCGTTCTCAAACTTTGTTGCTGCAAATAGCAAAGGTGCACTAGTTAAAGGCACAATTAAAGAAGTAGATGCTAAAGCAGCTATCGTTGATCTGGGTGAGGGTATTGAAGGTACATTACGTGCTTCTGAGCTTTCTCGTGACCGTGTTGAAGATGCACGCACAATATTGAAAGCAGGTGAAGATATTGAGGCTAAGTTCCTTGGTGTAGATCGTAAGACTCGCACTATCACTTTATCTATCAAAGCGATGGATGCTGATGAAGAAGCTGCAGCTATTAAAGAGTACTCTTCAGACGCAGAACCTGCATCAACTACACTTGGCGACTTGCTAAAAGAGCAAATGGATGCTAAAAATAGTTAATATGTAGTAATATCTCGAAAATTACCTGATATATCAGATGGATGTAGTGTGTTTTAGGTAATTTTTCGAGGTAATAACAATAAATTGCAGTTGAGTCATGGACGACTCAAAACTGTATTAACTGGGGAACATCGTATGTCGGGCGAAGTAGTATCAAGATCAATGATGAAATCTGAGCTTATTGAGCTGATGGCGCGAAAGCAAAATCATCTAGCTTATAAAGATGTAGAGTTAGCCGTAAAAAGTTTATTAGAACAAATGTCAGAAGCACTCGCTACGGGTGATCGAATTGAGATTCGAGGATTTGGCAGCTTTAGTTTACATTTCAGGCCCCCAAGAGCTGGTCGTAACCCTAAAACCGGTGATGCGGTTTCATTACCTGGTAAATACGTACCTCACTTCAAACCAGGTAAAGAGCTTCGTGAACGTGTTAACGAAACATTAAAAAATAGTTAATGTTACTTGTTGGTCGGTAGTGATTGACCACACTTTCAATACAATAAATTAACAATAGCCGATTTAACAAATGATACGATTTATTAGTCTGCTAATTTCCATCCCTTTAATAATACTGATCACTACGTTTGCATTTAATAACCCGCAATTAGTATTAATTGATCTATTTACGTCTAAAATAGAGCTGCCGTTAGCTGTAGCGTTATTAATATCATTATTATTAGGTGTAATTATTGGTTTTGTATTTAATTTAATTAGCTTATATACACAAAAGAAAAAGTACTTACGATTGATGCGTAAGAAAGAAACCTTGAATGGATTATCTGAGGTTTTTAATAAATCTGAAAATGACTAAATGATTGAATATCTGGATATAAGTATTTCACCTCAATGGACTATCTATCTATTACCTGTATTAGGATTTTTACTAGGTATTTTTTTAGCTCGTCGTCGATTTAAGAAACAAAAAAAACAATTCCGTTTTTCCAATGATTATTTTCAGGGTCTAAATTATTTATTAAATGATGAGCAGGATAAAGCGCTCGATATATTTATTAAATTAGTTGAAACAGACTGGGAAACAATTGATACGAGTTTAGCTTTAGGTTCAATTTTTCGTCGCAATGGTGAAATAGATAAAGCCATTAAACTACATCAAAATTTATTAGCCAGACCATCTCTACCTGCAGAGTATAAAGCTACCGTATTATTAGCACTCGCTAAAGATTATTTACAGGCTGGCTGGTTAGATAGAGCAGAGTCCTTATTTAAAGAGGTAGTTGATAATGATGATTTTACCAGCGAAGCGCAACAATGTTTAATGAGTATTTATGAGAGTGAACAGGAATGGGAAAATGCTATAAATATCGCTCGTCGTTTTCAAACGAGAGGTGAAAATAAGATATCTGCGACAACAGCACATTATTATTGTGAATTGAGTATGCAGGTTTTAATGCAAGATGATTTAAAAGAAGCTGAAGCGCTGGCTACTCAAGCATTAACTACAGATAAAGACTGTGTACGTGCATCTATACTTTTAGCCGATATTGCTATAACACGTGGTCGTTATCAAAAAGCTATTCGTTTTTTGCGTCAGGTTGAAATACAAAATATACAGCTATTCCCATTAGTAGTTGATAAATTGGTTTTATGTTATAGAAATACTTCAAATTTAAATAAAGCATTGAGTTATTTAAGAAGTCTTGATCAAAAATATCAGGAAGTTTCACTGGTACCTGTAATTACATCCTTAACAAATGAAATATTTGGTGAGCAAGATGCCTTACAGTATTTATCAGAAGCTGTTTTAAGAAAACCCTCTCTTAATTCATTGAGTACGTTATTACATTTACAAAATATTGAATCAGATCAAATTGATAATTTAGTACCTTCTGTAGTAGATGCTATAACGTCTAAAAACAATGATTACCAGTGTGAACGTTGTGGCTATTCAGCGAATACACATGTCTGGTTATGCCCATCATGTCATGGCTGGAGTAGCATGATTCCTAAACCCCAATAGTCACCAATAGACTCCGTTAGTAATTAGTAAAGAGTAACAGAGAAGAGAAATTCAGTATGTCAAATCCTAAAATTATTGTAGCGTTAGATTATCCATCTGAAACTCAAGCATTACAGTTAGTCGATCAGTTAGATAGTGAATTATGCCGCTTAAAAGTCGGTAAAGAAATGTTTACTCATCTCGGACCAGCTTTTGTAGAAAAACTTCAAAATAAAGGTTTTGATGTGTTTCTGGATTTAAAATATCATGATATTCCCAATACGGTTGCTAAAGCTTGTACAGCAGCAGCAGATTTAGGTGTGTGGATGCTGAATGTGCATGCTAGTGGAGGGCGTAGAATGATGGAGGCCGCCGCTAATGCGATTGCTAATCATCAAAATAAACCTTTGTTGATAGCGGTAACAGTTTTAACCAGTATGTCCCAACAGGACCTCAATGAATTAGGTGTAACCAGTACACCGGCAGAACAGGCTTTGAAATTAGCTATCCTTGCTCAGACATCAGGACTGCATGGTGTTGTCTGTTCAGCACAGGAAGCCGCCTTAATGAGGCTGAATCTGGCTGATGACTTTCTTCTTGTCTCTCCAGGCATAAGGCCAGCAGGCAGCAAAGAAGATGATCAGAGGCGTATCATGACTCCACTAGATGCAATAAATGCAGGATCTAATTATCTTGTAATTGGTCGTCCCATCACACAATCTGAGAACCCATTAGAAACTTTACGTACAATCAATTCAGAAATTTCCTAGTTGCCTTTTAAGGCATAGTTATATTAGTGTATGCGCTCCTATCCAATAATGGATTAAAACAAGGAGTCAGCGTAATGAAAATAATGAAAGCAGTTGTTTTAAGCGTGATGATGTTTTGTGTAGTTCCGTTATTTACCGGTACCGCTATGGCTGGTCAGGTAAATATCAATAGTGCAGATGCACCAACCCTGGCAGCGGAGTTACAAGGTATAGGTGAAAAAAAGGCACAGGCGATTGTTAAATATCGTGAACAAAATGGTCCTTTTTCATTAGTAGAAGATTTGCAAAAAGTTAAAGGTATTAGTGCTAAAACGATTGAAAAGAATAAAGATAATTTAAGCTTATGATCTAAATTTATGGTCTAAGCATAAATTATAACTTTATGATTTGTACAAAAATACCTCGTGATAATATTGCGGGGTATTTTTATGTCAGTTCATTAGTTATTTAGCTATTAAAAACAATTGGAGTATAAATGGAAATTGAATTTTGGCAGCAACGCTGGCACTTGGATCAAACAGGTTTTCATTTACCGACGGTTAATCCGTATCTGGTTTCATTATTTAAAAAATTTAACATTGTTCTACCTTCACAGATATTTATACCACTATGTGGGAAAAGTTTAGATATTAGCTGGCTAGCATCTCATGATTATTCAGTACTAGGCGTGGAATGTAGTGAAAAAGCTATTCGTGAGTTTTTTCAGGAACAAAATATTGAACCTGAGATAAAAAATATTTCGAATTTTCAATCTTATCATACTAAGAATATACAATTATTGCAGGGTGACTTTTTCGATCTTGATCAGAAAATATTAAAAGATGTTTCACTTGTATATGATCGAGCATCTTTAATTGCGCTGCCATCAGATAAGCGTAAAAAATATGTAAAGCTATTAAATAATATATTACCAGATACGGCAGCAATATTATTAATTACATTAGACTATGATCAAAATGTTATGGCAGGGCCGCCGTTTTCTGTGAATGGTGCAGAGGTCAATCAGTTATATCAGGATAATTATACTATTGAATTACTTCATGAAGAGGATGTTATAGAAGGTCATCAAAATTTCAAGCAAAGAGGGCTTGAATACTTATATGAACGTGTCTACAAAATAAGCTTAAAAATATAAGGTTATTAAGGCCTTATCTGATATTAACCTGTTTATTTTGCCTTGCTGTTTAGTAAAATTTATACTAAATACAGTAGTACCCATAACAGAATGTACTGACACAGGTGTTAAATATGATTAGCGTTAAGATGGAAAGGGTTTTAGATACCCTAACAACTCACTATATGCCTTTTACCTTGCTCTCTAAAGAGCGTATGCCGGAAGTTGTTAATACAGTCCGTTTTATTGAAATGAGAGATGGTGAAATATTTCAAATGACAGGTGGTGAAGGTAAGGACTATCTGTTTGTAATTGAGGGGGCTTTAAATGTCATTACTGATGGCGAAGTCCGCTGTGTTGATGGCCCAGAAGAAACTCGTAAGTCGCCTATTGTTTTAAACTCAAAACCATCTACGAGTACCATTGTTG
>Ga0316206_1002963_pt1 | contig 10245 bp, 8 predicted proteins | sample 6monthpyrite_MG_FD_204942 | JGI IMG/M metagenome (GOLD analysis project Ga0316206, IMG submission 204942) | Microbial mat bacterial communities from mineral coupon in-situ incubated in ocean water Damariscotta River, Maine, United States -... | ecosystem: Environmental > Aquatic > Marine >...
GGTTAGTTATTGGTGTCTGATAAGAAGTTGGAAGAAAGAGGTACGCAGAGGGGGCAAAGAACGCCGAGGCCGCAGAGAAGCGGGAAAGTTGGTGCCCTCCTTCAGCCCGAAGGGTGAAGGAGGAATATGGTTTTGACGATATTCAAGAACCTCCTTTGCCCTTCGGGTCAAAGGAGGGCACCCGGCAACTTGCATCTTCTCCAACCTAAGGCGTACACCCTGCTGTTCTCAGAATCAACGAACTCGGTCTTGTCAGCGTACATACCTTGTTTTTGGGCACTACAATCCACCGATGCCGAGCAACGAACCCAATCAGAAGCCGGGTGCCCCGACGGAGCTGCTTTAGGCTCCTTCGGGTTGGATGATTGCTGATTCGAAACCCGAAGGAGTCTTTGACTCCGTCGGGGCACCCATCTTTACTCTCTTTCTCTTCTCTGCGTCCTCGGCGCACTTTGCCCCCTCTGCGTACCTCTTGCCCTCTTGGGCACTACAATCCACCGATGCCGAGCAACGAACCCAATCAGAAGCCGTACTATATCACGACGCCGATCTACTATGTCAACGATCGCCCGCATATCGGGCATTGCTATACGACGCTGATCGCCGATGTCGCCGCCCGCGCACAGCGGCTCATCGGTCGTGATGTGTTCTTTCTCACCGGGACCGACGAGCACGCCGAGAAGGTGTCCAAGACGGCCAGCGAGCACGGCAAGACGCCGATGGAATGGGCGACGATCAACGCCGAGCGGTTCAAGGCGGCGTTCGCGTTTATGAACTTCTCGAACGATGACTTTGTCCGCACCACCGAGGATCGCCACAAGGTCAAGGCTGTGGAATATATCCAGCAGTTGCTCGATCAGGGCGATATCGAACTCGGCGATTATGAGGGGTGGTACGACCCTTCACAGGAGGAATACCTGACGGAGATGGTGGCGAAGGAAAATGATTTCAAGTCGCCCGTGACGGGCAAGGCGCTCGAAAAACGGGTGGAACAGAACTATTTCTTCAAACTCGACAAGTACGAAGGCTGGCTGCGCGAGCAGATCGAATCGGGCGCGATCCGGGTCCTGCCCGAAGCGCGCAAGAACGAGGTGCTCGGTCGGCTCAAGCAGGGGCTGCGATCGGTGCCGGTGTCGCGCAAGATCAAGGAGGGCGACGCGGACTGGGGTATCTCGATGCCCAGCGACGATCAGCACCGGATCTATGTGTGGATCGAGGCGCTGTGCAACTACCTGACCATTGTCGATCACGACGAACGCGAAAAGTATTGGAACGGCGAGGTCGTGCATCTGATGGCCAAGGACATCACCTGGTTCCATGCGATCGTCTGGCCGGCGATGCTCCACGCGCTGGGGAAGCAGCCGCCCAAGACGATCTATGCCCATGCGTACTGGATCGCCGAGGGCAAGAAGATGTCCAAATCGCTGGGCAACTTCATCGAGATCGACCAGCTGCAAGCGTACGCCGAGCGGTATTCGCTCGATGCGGTGCGCTGGTTCCTGACGACGCAGGGGCCATTGGGTGCCAACGACGCGGACTTTGCGCACAGTCGATTCATCGAGGTCTATAACGCGGACCTGGCCAACTCCGTCGGCAACTCGACAAGCCGGGTCGGGAACATGTTCAATAAATACTTCGATGGTCAGGTCAAAGGCACATGCAACGGCGAGTTCGGTTTCGTAAATGGTACATCTTTGCAAACCGCGCTGATCGCCCTTGAAAACGCGGGGAAAAAGGTCGATGACCCGGATCGGACCTACAAGTTCGCCGAGTTCGCCCAGCATGCGGTGGACAACGCGGTGTGTGCGCTCGAAATGATTGATCTATCAATGATGCTCGATAAAGGGCGATCGATTGTCCGCCATGTCGATGATTTCATCTCGTACTCCGCGCCGTTCACGCTGGCTAAGCAGCTCGAAACGCTTGATGACGGCGAGCACGCGTTGAGTTCGATCTTGTACTCCTGTGGCGAGGCCTTACGGATCGCCTCGCTTCTGCTGTATCCGGCGATGCCCGAGAAAATGAGCGAACTCTGGCGCAACTGGAACTGTACGCATCTGGTCGATCCCAACGATCCAAACTCGGGGTTCGTCGCGCCGCTGAGCGAACTCGCCCAATGGGGCGGGGAGTACGGACTCAAACCCGGGCAGACGATCAGCAAGGGCGAGGCGTTGTTCATGCGGGCCGATGCCAAAGAGCCCGCACCCGGATCTGAACAGACCGCGTAGACGGAACCAGCACCATGTACCGCCTTGCCAAGTATCAATCATCCGCGATCGCCCAGCTCCACGCGGCTCACCTGCGAGAGCACGGGGTGATGGCCGGCGTGATCGACGCGTCAATCAGCGCGGTGACCTCTCTTTACGGCGGCGCGATCGGCGGCGGGCAGTATGAGCTGGTGCTCTCCACAAAGCGGGCGAGCGATTGGGCAGCGGAACTGCTCGAGGAGCTCAAGCTCAACCCGCCTCACATCGAAGAGGGATGGGAGGACGATGTCCAGCCCGATCTTTCCATGCTCGATCCCAGGCATTTACCGCCTTGCCCGTCGTGCGGCACAACACTCTCACTCTCGCGCCCGTTCGGACCCTGCATGAGATGCCACACGAAGTACGACATGATGCAGCTTGTCTTCGATCGGTTCGGACCCGAGGCGTTGGCGTCCTGCTATGAGCAGACCGAGCCGATGGCCCAATACTCTGACGAAGAGGTCTGCAGCATCGAGCTCGACTGCCCCTCGTGCTCGTACCCGCTTGACGGGCTCGCCATCGAGAGCCATTGCCCCGAGTGCGGAACATGGTTCAGCAGGCGCGAGCTCTTCGGGAATATTCTGAGTCCGAACGAACGCGATTCCTGAGAGAGAAGCGTATCAATGCTCGAATCCAAACTCATCATCTTCGACTGTGACGGCGTGCTCGTCGATACCGAGCCGTTGACCAACCGAGTGCTGGCGCGGTGTGTGTCGGCGGTCGGATGGGAAGTCGATACCGCATACTCGATTGCGCATTTCAAGGGGCGGAACCTGGCGGACATCCTCGCCGATGTCGAAACACACCTCGGCAAGCAACTCCCGAATCTGCTCGATGACTACCGAAAGCAGATGTACAAAGAAATCAACGAGTTCGGCGTGCCGGCACTGGATGGGATCCATGAGCTGCTCGATGCGCTCGATGCGATGGGCGACGAGGCTCCGCACCGGTGCATCGGCACCAACGCCCCGCTCGAAAAGGCCCGGCTTACACTCGGCGGGTCGGGGCTGATGGATCGGTTCGGGCACCGCAATGAGCCAGGGAAGAAGACGATGTTCAGTGCATACGAGGTTGGGGTGTGGAAGCCCGAGCCGGATTTGTTCCTCCATGCAGCCGAGCAAATGGGGCATGAACCAACGGAGTGCATCGTCGTCGAAGATTCGGCAGCCGGGGTGATCGCCGCCGTCCGGGCGGGGATGCGGGTGATCGGGCTGGCGGATCTGACACCGATCGACGATCTGGTTCAAGCGGGGGCGACACGGGTGGTCGAATCGCACCGGGAGTTGGCAGCGGAGCTGCAATCTTCTCCAGATCAATAACGAAGAAAATATGCCCCACAAACCATGCTCAGCACTCGGTTTGCGAACGATTTGTCGAAGTTTCAATTAGGATTTTGCGGGCTCGTGTCTATGATCCTCGACTATGCCCATCCCCCGCATCGCCATCGTCGGCCGACCCAATGTCGGCAAGAGCTCATTGCTCAACCTCATCGCCCAAGAGCGGATCGCGATCGTTGATCCAACGCCCGGCGTGACCCGCGATCGGCTCTCGACCATCGTCGAACTCACGCATCCGGATCTCAAGGGACCGATCAAGCAGATCGAGCTCACCGACACCGGCGGGTTCGGCGTCTATGTCGCCGACGGCAAGCGATACAACGAGATCGGCGAGGATCTCTCGTCGCTCACCAAGGATATCGAGATTCAGATAGCCGAGGCGGTCTCGAGCGCGGACATCATCCTCTTCGCGGTCGATTGCCAGGCGGGCATCACCTCGCAGGACCAGGCCATCTGCCAGATGCTCCGCGAGCAGAAGCTCGGCAGGCGCGACAAGAAGGGCTCGAAGAACTCCGAACTCACACGCGTTTATGTCGTGGCGACCAAGTGCGACGATTCGAGCTGGGAGCCCCACGCCTACGAGCTCTCCGCCTTCGGGTTCGGGGTGCCTCTGATCTGTAGCGCGACGAGCAAGTACTTCCGCCGAAACCTGCTCGATCGGCTCTACGAAATCACACCTGAGAATATCGACGAGCCCGAGCCCGATGTCGACATGAAGATCGCGATCGTCGGCAAGCGCAACGCGGGCAAATCGACGCTTGTGAACCGCCTGGCTGGCGAGCCGAGAATGATTGTCTCGGAGATCGCGGGCACCACACGCGACGCGGTGGATGTTAAACTCGAGTTCGACGGCAAGTCACTGCTGGCGATTGATACCGCTGGCCTCCGCCGAAAGAAATCCTTCCAGGACAGCATCGAGTGGTACGCCCTCGATCGCGCCGAGCGAGCGATCAAACGAGCCGATGTGGTGATCTTCATGGTCGATGCGACCACCGAGATCTCACAGGTGGACGAACAACTCGGCAAGATGATCGTTGATTCGTTCAAGCCAGTCGTGATCGTGATCAATAAATGGGATGTCGCCAAGGACGCCGCCGACGAAAAAGGTCGCAAGGTGACACCTCAACGCTATGAAGAATACTTCCGCAAAGAACTCGGCGGCTTACGCTTCGCGCCGATCTCGTTTATGAGTGCAGAAGACGGGCTCAATGTCAAAGAGACGATCGGGCTGGCCTTCGAGCTCAACGAGCAGAATAACACCCGCGTGGGCACCGGCCAGCTCAACCGCGTCATCAAGGGCATCCTCGAAAAGCGAGGCCCAAGCAATCGGCTCGGCACCGAGGCCAAGGTCTACTTTGCTTCGCAGGTTAAAACCGCCCCGCCGACGATTGTGCTGGTGGTCAATGACCCGGATTTGTTCACCAATAACTACGAGCGATTCCTGATGAACCGGTTCCGTGAGGTGATGCCGTTTGACGAAGTTCCGATCAGGCTCATCATGCGCGCCCGCAAGCGCGTCGAGCGCCGGCTCCGCGGGACATCGGGCAAGGGCAACCTGCATGTGCCCGATCCAACCACCGGGCAGTTCGACGGCGAACTCGACATCGAGCTGATCGACCGTGATGCGCTCTTGGTCGATCTACCCGACGATGCGGCGTTGTACTTCGATGATTAACACAGGATTATGCTGACTAAAGCGATAAATAAGCCGCTTTAGCTGTATTGTTTCCATTTTTATTGAATCATTCAGTCTATTTATTGACGTTTGTTGTGTATATCAGTATATTTAGACGAAGGAGGCAGCTATGCCTAATCAAGAGCTTGTGACAATCCCCGTCCCCCGTCAACATCTTCCAGCAATTTATGCTTTTATTGGGAGGTTGGAAACCCAAAATCAATCGGTGCTTGATACCGAACAGCATTCAACGGCTGAAGAGTATACGGAATACAATTCTGAGGATGAATGGACGAACAGCCGTCTCAGGCGGATGATCGTTGATTCAAGGCGGACATCTCGCTCTATCATGTGCATCCTTGAATTGCTGGCATCACACCCCGACGAATGGATATCCGTCGAACAACTCGCGTCATCTCTAACTCACCGCCCCGATGCAAACCATATGACAATCGCAGGCACACTCGGAGCCTTTGGCCGCCGATGCCGCAATCGGTATGGACTCGATAACTGGCCATTTGAAGTTCGCTACGACCGAGATTTACGCAGCAAGGTTTACCGAATGAGCAATACGATTGCCGATCGTATTCGTCCCTTCTTAAGCGAGTAAATCTATTCCAACCATAAAAACGCCCCAGCGATTGCTAGGGTGTTTATTTTAATCCTCTTTGTGGCACAGGGGTGTTTAGTCCTTGTCCTCAACAATCGGCGAAGACTCGGCAGCCTCGTCCATCTTCACCACCTGACCCAAGGCGCTGGGCAGCTCGATCCCGGCCTGCTTGGCAAGCTCGTGGACCTGAGGCAATGAACCGATCATGCCGCTGAGGAAGTTGGCGGTCGCGTTGCCCTTGCCATCGCTTCCCGAGCCCGAATCCCAGACCGTGATCTTGTCGATCTTGAGGTTCTGGATCGCCTTGACCTGCATCGCGACCAACTCGGGGAGCTGCTCGATCATCAACAAGGTCGGGGCGACGCGTGGGTTCTCTGCACACGATTGCATGAGCTGGCGATACCCCTCGGCCTTGGCTTCGAGGACCTGCTGGACGCCCTTGGCCTCGGCTTCGTACTTGGCGAGCACCGCGTCGGCTTCGCCCCGTGCCTCGCGCCGTTTGCGCTCGGCGACGGCTTCGGCCTCGATCTCGACGCGCTTCTTTTCGATCTCCTGCGGGGCGAGTTCTTCCTTGGCGAGCTTGGCGAGTTCTTCTTCGCGCTGGGCGGTGAAGATCTTCTGGCGAGATTCCGCGGCTGCTACATCAGCGCGTCGGCTTGCTTCGGCGCGGATCTCGGCGAGTTCGGCGTTGGACTGGGCAACCTTGGCCGAACTCGTGTTCTCGCCGTCGACCGCGTTCGCTTCGGCGCTGGCGACCTCGATGCGTTGTTCCTGCTCGGCTCGCTTCTTGGCGGCGATCGTTTCGGCGAGCCGTTCTGCCGCCGCGATCTCTTGATTTCGTTTGGATTCCACTTCGCCGGTAATCGCCTGGGCTTCCATCTCGGCGATCGCGATTCGCTGCTGCTGCTCGGCGTTCTTCTGCCCCTGCTCGGCGAGCGCCTTTTCCTCGGCAACCCGCACATTCCGCTCACGCACCGCAGCGGCTTCACCCACAGCGCCCTCGCGTTCCTGCTGGGCGACCTCGACCTTGGCCCGGTTGATCGCCTCGGCGGCCGCCCGCTTGCCGATCGCTTCGATATAGCCTGACTCGTCCGTAATATCGCGGATATTCACATTGATGAGCGTGAGCCCGATCTTGTTGATCTCCTCCGCCACATTCTCATTAACAAGGTTCATGAACTTCTCGCGATCCTTGTTGATCTCTTCGATCGAGAGCGTCGCGATCACCAGGCGAAGCTGCCCGAGAATAATGTCCTGGGCCTGCTCCTGAATCGCCTGAGGCGAGAGCCCAAGCAATCGCTCAGCCGCGTTGCTCATCAGCACCGGGCTCTTAGAGATGCCGACCGTAAAGGTTGAGGGTACATTCACGCGGATGTTATTGAGTGAGAGCGCTCCCTGGAGTGGAATCTCAATCACCAACGGCTCAAGACTCATATAGGCGTAGTCCTGAAGGACCGGCCAGACAAACTTACCTCCGCCATGGAAGCATTGGGCCGACGCTTTGGAGCCAGTGCCCCAGATGACGAGGATGCGGTTCGATGGGCATCTCCGATAGCGTGAGGCGAGGAAGAGGGTGACGAAAAGCCCGACAAAGAGGATTACAGCGACCACGATGATGATAAACATCCCCGAGTTGCCTGAGTCGGCCTGGGCGAGAAGGATTGACGATTGCATGGATTCTCCTTTGCAAATGAACAGTGGGATAGTAGAGACGGATGATGGGCCAGGAATGGGATTGGCCCGTATGGATACGATGTTTCAAGTTCTAGACCGTTGGCTCGACCACGATCAGGTTGCTCGCCGTGTCCGCCCGCACCACCCGCACGCGGGTGCGCGTCGGGATCGGGTCTTCGCTCTCTTGGGTCGCGAAGTAGTTGTGCTGGGACTGGTTGATGACCAAGATAATCTTGCCCTTGCCCTCGCCCGCCGGCGGGACGGTCGCGTAGACCTCGCCCACGAGCCCGACCGCCTGATTGATCGAGACATTGGTGTTGTTCTCGAACTTGAGGAAGGTCCGAAGCATGTAAACCATCAGCCACGCGACCCCGGCCCCGGCCCCGACCGCTATCAGGGCAGAGCCGGTGAACCCGATATCGAGGAACCGATAGGCCGAAAGCCCGATCCACCCGTACCCGAGGAAGAATGCCGAGAGCGATTGGATGCTCAAAAGCCCGAACTCGGCGCCCGGATGATCGGCGTGCATGTCGGTGTCGATATCGAGCCCGCCGTCGCCGCCGAGTTCGCCGAGGATAAGCTGGATCAGCAGGAACCCGGTGCCCAAGAGCGCCGGAGCGGTAAACCAGGATGCGAGATCGCCAAAGAGGATGTCCATCATGTCATATCTCCTGCGGGCATGGATCGTTGAAATCCAGATCAACCGCCCACAGGATAGTCTACCGCCCTTTGCGTTGCGCGTGTGCCGAAAACTGACCCTGATAGGGCATGAACCCGATCATGGTCTTATTGGGAAAAAGAGGTGGTTTCTTTCAGGACGGCGTGTCCTGATCAGGCTGCGAATCCGAACTGATCGTCGTCCGACGAGAAGAAATCGTCGTCGTCGGGCTCATCGAACGAATCGTCAAACGCGCCCGAATCGATCGCCCCCCACTGGTCTTTGGGCAGGTGGCGGTGGTGGACGCGGATGACGCGTCCGAGTTGCTCGCCGAAGAGCTTGGCGATGATGCTCAGCACCCGCGAATCCTCGTCGCTAAACGGGATCGACTCGTCTCGGAACATCCCGAGCACCGCCAGGCACTCGTCCTCATGCTGGCACGAGACAATCATGGCGGTTGAGTCATCGAGCCAATGCGACCCATGCCCGAGCGCCTCGTCCATCTCGTCACGCCCCGTGAGCGTCACCACCTCCATCACGCCCTCGAAACGCGGGGCGATGGTGTCGGCGAGCTGGTCGAGCATGATCTCGGCAGCATCCTTGGGGATGTCGTAGTTCACATACGCCCCGAGCGAATAATCACCCGTACTCGTCGGGAGGAACACCGCCGCGTTCGTCGAACCGACCTTGGCGAGCGTGAACTCGAGCATTGTCCGCAGGAGTGATTCGATCTCGAGTTCCTGGCGGAGCACCGCGTTGAACTCTGTGGCGAGCTTCACATCGCCAAACTGTTCGGTGAGGTCTTGATAGGCGACCACCAGATCGTTGCACAGATCCCCGACCTGGCCCGAAACCTCCTGGCGGGCGGTGTTGAGCTTGTGGCAGAGTTTCTTGAGTCGATCGACCCGGGCATCGCGCTGGCGGATCCGCCCGGCGCGTTGGACCGAATCGAGCAATCGGCGGGTGGTCTCGGCGTTCCGGCTCTGGATCGAGATCAGATCGCACGCACCGGCCCGCATCGCGCGGACAGCGTCGTCGGTGTTCTCGATCTGTCCGATAATGACCCCGACAAGCGCCGGGTGAGCCGTCGAGAGCTCGTCGAGCAGATCAATGCCGTCTGTTGTTGGAAGCGCCCGCTCGATGATGACGAGATCGCAGTTCGCTGTCGAGACCCGCTCGATCGCCTGCGTCGCGTCTTCGACAAACTTCAAAGATTCGACCTGCCCGTGGAGCATCGAAGAGAGCCGACGGCGGACTGATGCACGCGGGGTCACCGCCAGCACACGGACCCCGAGCTCGTCCTTGGCGTCGATGTCCCCGACGGGGCCGACCACAGCGTGGGCGAGGTGGGTTGGTTTGGGCTCTCGGTGTCGTTCCATAGTAAATGCTGCTCTCTCTTGCCTGTCCTTGGTTGTTCTGCCCACGCGCTGCTCACGCGGCTTTCGATCCCTTCGAGAGGTTCTTCTCGATATACACCACGACCTCCGCCCCAGGCATGTCCCCGGGGTTGTTGCCCAGAGCGATCTCGCCCTTGTGGAGCTCGATGAGCCCGCGGGCGCGGGCGAGCCCGAGCCCGGATCGTCGCCCGGATTCAAGCTCGGAGAAGAACGGATCAAACGCGTGCTTGATCGATCGCTCCGTGAATCCAGGACCACAATCCATGATCCGTACCTTGAGTCGACCGTTTGGACCCCCGGGTTCAATGCAAACCGAAACGATCGCGCGCGGATTCGCCTGAATCGCGTTGATGATCGGCTCGGCGATCGCCTGGGCCATCAGATCGATGTCCATCATGACGGGCTGAGCCGACCCATCGATGTTGAGCTGGACCCGCGCCTTGATGTTCTGGAAATGGCACCGATCTCGTGCAATCTCAATGGCTTGACGCACCATCAACACCGGATCGGTCAGTGCCAGATGGGGCTTGGGCGGGTCGGCGATCATGTGCAGCGAGGTGATCAGATCCGAGAGCTGGTCCGAAGCGGCAGCAATTGCGCGGGCCGACTCTCTTTCTCGCTCGCTGCCCACCCGCTCGAAGAGCTGCT
>Ga0316206_1002964_pt1 | contig 10243 bp, 6 predicted proteins | sample 6monthpyrite_MG_FD_204942 | JGI IMG/M metagenome (GOLD analysis project Ga0316206, IMG submission 204942) | Microbial mat bacterial communities from mineral coupon in-situ incubated in ocean water Damariscotta River, Maine, United States -... | ecosystem: Environmental > Aquatic > Marine >...
ACCCAATGAACTCGAGCAATATGTATGCGAGTATATTTCAGCAAGGCGTTCCTAGTGTTAGTGGTTTGTATTATAGTAATAATGGTGGGGTAAGTTGGACACTCCAATCTGCAGAAATCTTTTATCATTTGACAGTTTCAGCTATTTCGACCGTTTCCAATAAAGTTTATGGTATTCGAAATGAGAATACACAGAATAATGGCAATCCTTTTCACAATGTCTTTGTGAGTACAAACCATGGTCAAACTATGGCTAAACTTGACATTCAAAATACGGGTCTGTCAGGTCAAAATATGAATGCGGTTACCGTCGTGAATAACAAAGTTTATGTCGCTGCGGTTGACGGTTTGTATATTAACGATGAAGGCCAAACGAATCCAACAACAAATCCGATTGCCAGTAACGAAACAGTGAATGTACCGGCAGGTAGCACAACAGCAAGCGGAGTTTTACAAGGAGTTAAGGTTAATCCTACCGATACTTTGGTGTTTTCTTTAGTAAGTAATGGCACAAAAGGTACGATGCAAATTAGCACGAGCGGTTCTTATACCTATACTGCATTCGCTAATTCAACGGGTACTGATACGGTTACTTTTAGAGTGACAGACCAATTGAGTCGAACATCTTTGGTGAACGGTGTGATTAATATTTCCTTCGGCGCTACAGGCGGTAACACAAATCCGACTGCACTAAATAGTATCGTGAACGTCACAACAGCGACTGTAAGCGGATCTTTACAGGCTACTAAAGTTGTTGCGACCGATACCTTAACTTTTACGGTAGTTGTTCCATCCACAAAGGGCACATTTCAGTTAACCAATGTGAATACCGGTAGATTTACTTATACTCCGACAATCGGACAAACCGGTACAGATAGAGTAACCTTTAATGTCAGAGATCAGTTAAATCGTTTGTCATCAAATGCAACACTTACGCTTAACCTCCCCATTTCTGGCGGTGGTACAGGTGTTGACTTAGCGATTACTGCTACACCGACAACAACGTCAGTACAGCCGGGTGGTGAACTTACTGTAAACCTCAGTATTCGAAATGTAAGTACGGTAAACACGACTCAATCGATTACGGTTTCAACATCACAATTACCCGTTGGGGTAGCATTAGCACAAGGTAGTAATGCAAGTTGTACTTTATCTCCTACAACGCGTGTTGTGACATGTCTTATAAGCACAGTGGCTGCTGGATTGACGCAGACTGTCCCAATTGTTTTGAGAATGCCAACGCCATTCTCGGCATCGAGTCTTCAGGTGACTTATACTGCAACAGTTGTGGGTGATGCGAATACGTTAAATAACTCTACAACGGTCACAACGACAGTTGGTACATCAGGTGGAGGTGGTTCAACCATTCCTTTGGCACAAACTTCTAGTATTAATGTCGTTCCTGGTAGCGATGTGAGAGGTGCATTTACGGTGAGTAAGGTAAGTCCAACAGATACCTTAACTTATTTTTTTATGAGAGATAATGACACGACTAAAGGCACATTTAGTTTTATTACGCCAGTTGTAGGTATCCCAAATCAAAGCACATCTCCAGAATTTCGATATGCGGCAAAACCGGGTGCTGCTGGACTACCTGATCGAATTAATTTTAAAGCGATTGACCAACTTGGTAGGGAGTCTGTTATTGCATCAATTACGGTAAACTTTCAAAATACAAATAATTCACCAAGTGGAGCGAGTTCAAGTTCAAGTGGTGGAGCAATAAATCCATTGTTTATGTTAATGGGTTTGTTGCCTTTTATGTTTAGACGTAGAAAGAATTAATATTTCTTTTAAATCAAAAAAAACCGGTCATTATGGCCGGTTTTTTCTATTATTTGTTATAGATTACTTTTAGTAACTTATTTAGGTTTGGACAATAGCGATATATCAGCCGCTATAGGGCTATCCAACGTCTTCAGAAAGTCTTCTAATTGCTTTATTTCCAAGTCAGATAGATCGATGTCGAGCAGTTTATTCATACCTACTTTTGTTGGAGGTGGTTTATTGTAATGTTTAATGACTTCGCTCAATGTTTTATATTGGCCTGCATGCATGTACGGAGCAGTTTTTGTCACATTTCTTAAACTAGGCGTTTTAAAGGCTGCCATAGTTTCTTCTTCGTGGAAAACCATGTACTTCAGTTCATCACAAGATCTGTCTTTTGAGTCATTGTATTCGCTAAGGCAATTAAATGAATTTCGCTTAACCTGACTCACACCTTTTCTCCTGCCAAAATCATAACGTTTAACATTTAATGGAGGAGTGGCGATATTGTGAAATTCCAGATCAGTAAACAGTGGGCCATTATGGCAAATCATGCATTTGCCTTTATCCATGTCAATAAAAACTTTTAGGCCAGCAGCTTCGTCCGTAGTTAATGTACTAAGCATTTTATTTGAGTCTTTGTTTATTAATGCTTCCACATAGTTATCAAATCGACTGGATTTGGGTTGGATCTGCGTTTCGAAAGCGGCTATGGCTTTAGCGCTATTGACAAATATATTATTAATAATTTTGCGATCAGTTTTATTCATGCTACGCCAGGCTTTACTGGCTGTTTTATCTTTTTTTATGGGGCCAGCGTGATAGGGAAAGCGAGATAGGTCGGAAATGTCAGGCATCGGCCCAAAGACTCTCTCATAACCTGCGCGAAGGTCAGCGTCCTTATATATTTCGTGAGAAAAATGATTTCGGCTACTGCCATGTTCCAAATGATTTTCAATTGGACCCATGGCCTGTGCCCAGAGGCTATCAGTACGACCATCCACGAAATACCATGTATGTTGACTAGCGCCAACGATAGTTGGTGTATTTCTTTTGGTCTGTGCAAGTCCCTTCGCTTGTGCTAAGCCGTCTGTAAAATGCAGTTCAGGTTTATGACAGGTCGCGCACGCAATGTTGCCATCTGCACTGAAGCGAGTATCGAAAAACAGTTTTTTACCTAGTGTAGCTGCATCAGGATCATCTACAACACGGTTGGTTATATCCTTTTTAGGCTCAAGATTTTTTAACCATAAATTTTCTAGAGTAGATATCTGTCCAGCATCCCAGCGATGTTCCATAGGCAGTTTTTCCATATCAATTTTTTTTGGCGTACTTACGCAGGCACTAATTATGAGTGCTGTAAAAATTGATGCTGAGAGAATTTTGGCGTTTTTCATTTTTATAACCTTATTTAAAATATTGTTAAAGATTAATGTCGAAAATCACTTTATCTTGTTTATTGTTTTCTTTAACAGTGAAGCGCATTTCCCAGTGGCCACGCATACTAAATTTAATACCCTCTACACGATAATCACCGTTACCAAGATATTCCTTGACACGTGGTATGGTGGGGAAATCATGTTTGTGCATGGGCATGCCACCAAAAACAAATACCTTGGCGTTCTCTAAAGGTTTTCCATCTGGACTTTCTATATGGATTGTCCAGTCATGTATTTTTCCAAAACGAATTGGAGACTGGTTTGTATAAAGTGATATTTTATATAAACCGGTTTTACTGTTTTTTGTAACGGCATTTTCTTTTTTCAGAAATTTTTTAGAATCACTATTATGATGTTGTTTAGCCGAGTGATGAGATTTTTGTGCAGTTGGTGATGCACATGCAGCTAATAATATGATGGTGAAAATAACTAAAGGTAAGGCTGTATAATTTTTTATTTTTTTCATTATTTATTACTTCTACATCTAGGAAAAACAATACTACAATTATACTTTATGGTTAATTAAAAGCGCAATGAAAATTACTTAAAATCCATTTTGTTTACACAAGAAAATTGTATCTGCTATGAAAATATTGAGGCAATGGTTTATCAGAATATGATGATAAATTAACAGAAAAAACCCGCTTCAAAACGAAGCGAGTTTTTCGTTACAGAGAATTGGAATAATCTTTATAGATTAATCGTCATCGCTTTCATCAGACGGTTTATCAGCTTTGCCTTTGATGTATGTGCCAGGCAATGAAGTATTGCTACCCAAACCAGCTTCTGCACCACGCATAGGCTGAATACATGGGAAACCAAACTCAATAGTACAATCTGTCAAGTCATTACCAGGATCACCATTAGCCATGATCAGGTTTGCACGAGGATAAACAAAGTCATCTCCATCGAATGTGCCACCAAGGCCAGCGATTGGAGAATGAGCCATTGGAGCACCTTTAGTAACAATATCAAGTTCAGGATCTGCATCATTATTCACGCCTACCCCTTCAAACACTTCGATAGAGACATCGCTGATGTAACGGCCCATAGCTTCGGTCGCGTCTAGCACTTGAATAGTTCCGCTTGCGAGACCAGCATCATACTCAAGTCCGTCAACCATCACATAGTCATCACCCATTTTAGCCAGGATTCGAGTTCCGCCTTCCTCAGCCGCACATTTGGTCATTTCCTCAGGCCATGCATAATTTTTCTTGATACAGAAACCTTTGGTCACGATCTGGTTACGATTAATACGGTTGGAATCTTCATGATAGTAGTACGAAGCATATGTCACTTTAGCCCCGGAGGACTGATCAATCGGTCCATTAGCACCGTCGTATAAATCGATGTTGCTGATACGAGCCGTTTCTTTTAGACCCCATTTGTTGAACTGAGCGCCCGCAGGTTGTGAATTCCAGGTGATACCGGAGTAGTTCCAAGACCAGCCACCACCCCATGCAGGGACATTTGGATTGTGAGAGCTATTCATACCCAGTTCCATTTCCTGCTGTAAACTACGAGGAAAACCAACAAAGTGACGCTTGTTGTCTGCCTGGTCATACATCACGACGCCATTACAGTTGGAATCCACTTTTTTAACAGGATCAGTGCCAGGAAGCGCGTCGCAAATCGCTTTGTAACCAACTGGGTACACGATGTACTCGATGTAGTCTGGCTTAGACGGGTCACCATTATCGAAAGTCTTATATGTAGCACTTGGTACGATAGCGGCTGGAGCTAAATCTGATAACTTAGTTATCGTTCTTTCAGAAGCAGGTGTACTCGGAATGCCAGCAACAGCAATCTGTGCACCAATCGGGAACATATGATACATGGATTTATAAGTAATATCATCGCCATCCAGCACACTGTTGGTATAACGGAAACCACGTAAACCACCAACTTCAGCGCCTGTTAATTTACGGAATACGTCAGTAATCAACGCATGACCAGTACCCTCAATCACACCCGGCATGATCTTCTCAGCAGGATTATGTTCGTTTGTGAAACGGTTACGTTCCAGAACGATGTTGTTTGTCTTGCCAACCACATCACTCAACTGATGATTGATAACGTTGTTGTTGTAAGGATTAGACGCATCGCGATCAGTAATCTTGTCACTAATCTCCTGGTCGATTTGCGCAACCAAGTCTTTCATGTCAGTGTCTTCACCAAGACGGTCATTAATATCGTGGCCTTTGTATTCCCACTCAACGATTTTACCGTTTTTGACTTCAACTTCTAACTCACCGATTTGCGCGATGTCTTCACTGTTCTCAATGATGATAACTTTCTTACCACGTGGATCAGTGACAACAACAGGGTAGTTGGTCTCTTCGTGCATGTCAGATGAAAAGTAGATATCAGGACCGTTGGTCATGTTACCGAGGTTTTCTGCGTTGAAGATGTTTTCCGCTATACCTGCTTCAGACATAACAGCAACCAGGTCTACACCTTCAACGTTACGCAAATGGTTTGTCCATTTAACGATTTCGCTAACAGTCTTGTAGCCATAGACGCCGTCCCAATGAGGCATGTTATCCCAGCCAGTGGGTTCCCCTGTTTTTGCTTTAGCATCATCTGCGATTTCTGCGGTGGTGTTGCGATTAAACGCTTCAACTGCCGCATCTGCTGGATTACCTTTCGCCTTGCCGCCAGGACTAGCTTTGGATCCACCGTGTGAATAGCTAGCATCATCCCAGTCGATAGGACGATTTTGTGGGAACTTGATGCCACCATTACAGTTAGAGAAGCTCACACCAGTTGTTATAGTAGAACTGACTACTTGAGGACCTCGGTTCGTGGTACAGCCGATAAAGCCAATTTTAACACCGTCTTTTTCGATGATACTGTAAGGAGGTGTCAGGTTCATGCCCGTGCCTTTGTTGGCAACACCGTGATCTAGCGTCCAGGTTCCATTTTCATAAGCGTTTGCAGCAACCATGCCCCAGCGGTTGACACCTTCCTTCATGATGGGATTACCATCTGAGTCAAATCCTGAAACATATTTTACTGTACGGAATGATGTGCCAAACGTAGGTACATCACCCACGTTATCTTCTGCGTATGGCGAACCTTTTTTGTACTGCACAGATTTATACACACTGGTATCAAAAGCGGTATCTGCAATGATATCCATGTTATTACCATTGGCATCATGTACACCAAAGAACTGCATATAACGGTAAGGTGTGTAAGCCCATTCCCAGTTACCAGGGGTGGATACGTCAATACCTAACTGGTCAACCATACGAACCATGGCCATACCTTTGGTAATAGACGCTTCGCCAGATCCGTGAATGGTATCACCGGTGTGTACGTGGATAACGTTATCTTCATCTTTGCGGATTTCATTTATTTTTGTTACCGCACGAGCGATACCACCTTCTAAACGACCAGAAGCGTCGCCGCGGCCATTAGTGTGAGGGTGGTAATCCCCGTGGAAGTCACCAGAATGTATAAAAGTAATTTCTACACCATCATCGTCCGCAAAAACCATTGAAGTGCATAGTAAGCTAACACTCATTGCTAATATAGTTTTGCGAAAAATAGATTTTTCGTTTTCTATCATTTTTATTCCTCAGAGAGTAATTTCATTATTGTGTGCTGTAGATATCAACAGCGAGGATATGATGAATTGTCAAAAAGTATATTTCAAGTACCCAAAAAACTTATATGTGGTTTTTTTTAGTTTCATCTAATGCGCACATTATATAAGGTTGATGTATTACAAGATAAGTAAGATAAATACTATATTTAAAAAAGTGGATTTAAGTAAATTTAAAATCACCACATACTATGTTTGAGATTGTTTTGAGGAACTAAACTTGTTTTACGTTTTTTAGCTGTGAGAGGAATTGAACGGCTAAAGGTTTTTACTCAAGCGAGATGAAAATTTTTTTGATTTTTATAGCGTAAACGTTATGAAAAATTACTCGTTGAGAATCCATAAATCGTTTTCCCAAATTTCCATGGGTTTAAATTGATTTTTATAGCGCATCTTGTCGCAGTCTTTAATCCAATAGCCCAAATAAAGCCAAGATTTTTGTAAGTCTTTAGCTCGGTTTATTTGCCAAAGAATAGCAAATGTGCCCAAACTGCGCTGATGATATTCAGGGTCAAAAAAAGTATATAAAGCAGACAAACCATTGGTTAATATATCAGTTACCGCAACGGCAATTAATTTTTGATTTAAACGAAATTCAATAAACCTTGTATCACACCAACTACTACCTAAAAATTCAAAATAACGCTCGGGGTCATCGTGATCCATTGCGCCATCTTCATGCCTGGCATGCATGTATCTTTTATATAATTCAAAATGCTCGGATTTAAACTCTGCTTTGACTTCGGTAACTTCAATATCCAGGTTTCGTTTCCAGCTACGTTTCTGACTTTTTGTTGCTTTAAACGCTTGCACAGCAACACGCGTGGACTTGCATTCCTGGCATGCTGGACAATGAGGCCGATAAACATGATCTGCGCTTCGACGAAAGCCATGGTCAATTAAAATGCTGTAAATTGCGGTGTTTAATGGCGCATTTGGGTCTGCAAATACAGATACGGAACGCAAACCGGGCAGGTAACTGCAGTCTTGTTCCGCACTGATAAAAAAGTTAAGTTTATCATCTGACATCGGAAACCCATGCGCTTTCTGATGTCTGCAATTGAACGAGTTGGGTGATTTTTTGAATAAATTCTTGTCGTAAAATATTACATGCGCCAAAACTGGCGAGGTGTGGCGTTTCTACCTGACAATCTATTAATTCATATCCCCAGTGAGCTAAGCATTCTACGCTGCGCGCAAACGCAATTTTTGATGCATCGGTGACTGTGGAAAACATCGATTCACCAAAAAAGACTTTACCGATGGCAATGCCATACAAACCACCGACTAAGGTATTGTCTTGCCAGGTTTCAAATGAATGTGCAAAACCGCGTTTGTGCAATTCAATATAAGCTTGAGACATTTCTTTTGTAATCCAGGTCTCCGGTTGTTTTGGTCGTGGTTGCGAACATGAAAAGATAACTTGTTCGAAAGCCGTATCAATACTAAATCTCAACGTCGTTTTTCGTAGGGTTTTTTTTAAACTTCGGGAGATTTGGATCTCATCAGGGCGAAGTACCATGCGAGGATTGGGCGACCACCAAAGAATCGGCTGGTCGTCATTGAACCACGGAAAAATCCCGTTGCAATAGGCATGAATCAAACGCTCTGTTGACAGATCTCCACCAACAGCAAGCAACCCATTGGGCTCGTCTAAGGCAAGCTCAACATTGGGAAAAGCCATGGTGGTGTCGTATGGCGAAATATAAACAGGTTGCATGGTCATTAAAATAGATCAATAAGGAGGTAACGAATAAAATCATACCTCCCCAAACGATTCTAATTAGGCTGTTAACTAAGACTTTTCGGCTTCTAAATTATCTAAAAACTTTTCGGCGTCCAGTGCTGCCATACAGCCTGTTCCTGCCGATGTGATGGCCTGTCGGTATATGTGATCTGCAACATCACCAGAGGCAAATACACCCGGAATACTGGTTTGCGTTGCATTTCCTTTGGTGCCACTATTGACAGTGAGATAACCGTGTTCCATATCGAGTTGTCCATCAAATAGTCCGGTGTTTGGGCTATGACCAATCGCAACAAAAACACCGTCTAAGGCAATCTCTTTGGTTTCATCAGATTGTGTGGATTTAATTCTCATACCAGTGACACCCATATCATCACCCAGTACTTCGTCTAATTGCATGTTCCATTCGATTTCAACGTTTGCACTAGCGGCTTTTTCAATAAGCTGCTTAGACAGTATTTTTTCAGAGCTAAATTTGTCGCGACGATGAACAACAGTGACTTTAGAGGCGATGTTTGCCAGGTATAGTGCCTCCTCAACCGCGGTATTTCCGCCACCAATCACCGCTACGGGTTTATTGCGATAGAAAAAACCATCGCAAGTCGCACAAGCAGATACCCCTTTACCTTTAAAGGCTTCTTCTGAGTCGAGACCCAAATATTTTGCGGAAGCCCCCGTGGCGATAATCAATGCGTCACAAGTATAGGTGCCGCTATCACCGGTTAACGTAAAAGGGCGTTTTTGCAAATCAACTTTGGTGATGTAGTCAAAAACAATTTCGGTATCAAATCGTTCGGCATGTTTCAGCATACGATCCATCAGTTCAGGACCTTGTATGCCCTCATTATCACCTGGCCAATTATCAACATCGGTAGTGGTCATTAATTGACCGCCTTTTTCAACGCCGGTGATCAGTACGGGATTTAAATTTGCACGAGAAGCATATACCGCGGCCGAATAACCAGCAGGGCCGGATCCTAGGATTAAAAGACGGCAGTGTTTTGTTTCACTCATGTAATGCTCCGAAAATATTAGGGAATTAAAGACGATTAGTAATTACTGATATGGTACTTTAAGCCGTGACAATCGGCAATTAACAAATTTCAAAAAGGGATAGTATGAAGATTGGAATACCAAAAGAAATTAAAACGCTTGAAGGTCGTGTGGGGTTAATTCCAGCAGCATGTTCAGCTTTGATCGCTGCGGGACATGACGTATATATTGAGAGTACGGCTGGTGATTTGAGTGGCTATGCAAACTCAGATTACCAGGCTAATGGCGTGACGATACTACCAGATGCACAAAGCCTCTATGCGGCAGCAGACATGATCGTTAAAGTGAAAGAGCCGGTTGGCCCTGAACTGGATTTATTGCAATCTCATCATTTATTGTTCAGTTATTTACACCTGGCTGCTGAACCAGCACTCACCAAAAGACTATTAGAAATTGGTTTGACGGGCGTGGCTTTCGAGACAGTTGAAGAAAACGGATTATTGCCGTTACTTGCACCAATGAGTGATATCGCTGGCCGTTTGGCAACACAAATTGGCACAAATCTATTACATCGACCCAATGGGGGGAAAGGTTTGTTGCTTGGTGGTTTGCCGGGTGCCGAACGCGGACACGTTGTGATTGTTGGTGGCGGGGTGGTTGGTGAAAATGCGGCCATTGTTGCAGCGGG
>Ga0316206_1002965_pt1 | contig 10241 bp, 7 predicted proteins | sample 6monthpyrite_MG_FD_204942 | JGI IMG/M metagenome (GOLD analysis project Ga0316206, IMG submission 204942) | Microbial mat bacterial communities from mineral coupon in-situ incubated in ocean water Damariscotta River, Maine, United States -... | ecosystem: Environmental > Aquatic > Marine >...
AACAGTAAGAGGATTAAAAGTATCTGGTAACTCATTTACATATTACGAAATTTTTACGGGTTATAATTTACCTTCTCAAACAATTACAAAGTTATATAATGATTCAGGAACTCTAACACAAACGAGCACACAAAAATACAGTGAAGATATAAATAATGTTGTACTACATTATACGCCTATTAGCTCAGAAGTTACAGATAGTAAGGGGAATATTAGAAAAACCAATACAACTTATGTGTTTAATAAAACACCACAAGAAACTGCTCTATTGAACAAAAACGGATTGTATATTCCATTACAAACAGACTCATATATTAATGGAACTCTATTAAGTACTCAAAAAACAAATTACACTACTTATGGAGCGAATTATTTACCTCAAAATATTCAATCTTCAAAAGGATCAAACTCTCTGGAAGACAGAATCACTTTCCTCAGTTATTATGACAATGGTAATGTAAAAGAGGTAAGCAAAAAAGATGGCACTCGCATTGTTTATATATGGGGCTATAATCAAACACAACCTATTGCTAAAATAGAAAATGTAACATACACAGAAATTTCAAGTTATGTAAGTAATCTACAAAACAAATCTAATTTAGATATTAACGCTTCAACCGAGCAAACGTTAAGGTCAAATCTTGAAACTCTAAGATTAAATATACCTAGTGACGCTATGATGACCTATTATACATATGACCCATTGATAGGTGTCACTAGTGTAACAGATCCAAGAGGTAGGAGTATATATTATCTATATGATTCTTTTAATCGATTACAATATGTAAAAGATAACGAAGGAAATATTTTAACAGAGAACCAATACAATTATAAAAACTAAGTGCTATGAAAAAGTTGATATATATATTGTTGTTGTTACCAAGTTTAGTAATAGCACAAACCACTACAGAGAATTATGTGGTAAAAAAAGTTTTTAATACTAAAAGAACCACTGTTAGTGGTCTTAACACCATTCCTGCTGACAGTATAACTAAAATAGTAAGTTATTTTGATGGTTTAGGAAGAGCCAAACAAAATGTTGCTGTAAAAGCAGGAGGCAATAAAGAAGATATTGTAACTCATTTTGAATATGATGCCTTAGGGAGGCAAATTAAAGACTATTTGCCCTATGCCATTATAAGCAATGATGGATTGTTTAGAACAGGTAACCAAGCATCAGCAACAAATCAGTATTATTTCAATAATTATGCAACAGATTTTGCTGGAGTTACTTTGCCTGAAAATGCAAATGCATATTCAGAAAAAAACATTGAAAATTCCCCATTAAATAGAGTATTAGAACAAGCGGCACCTGGAAAAGATTGGAAACTGGGAGGAAACTTTTTACCAAAAGGATATACAGATGGTCATACTATAAAATTTGAATATGACACCAACTCAAGCAATGACGCAGTAAAGAGCTATAGTGTTACAACTATCTATACCAATAATACTTACACACCAGCTTTAATTTATAATGGAGTTTATACTGTAAATGTGTTAACTAAAACCATTACCGAAGATGAAAATTGGAACTCTACACAAACGTACCTAAAAGATCACACAACAGAAGAGTTTAAAAACAAGTTAGGACAAGTAGTTTTAAAAAGAACATATAATAACAATATAACGCACGATACCTATTATGTGTATGATAATTTTGGAAATTTAACCTACGTGCTACCTCCAAAAGTAATTACTTCTGATGGGATTAGTAGTACAGAGCTATCAGAATTATCTTACCAATACAAATATGATCATAGAAACCGATTGGTGGAAAAGAAAATTCCAGGTAAAGGAGAAGAGTATATTGTATATGACAATTTAGATAGACCAGTACTTACGCAAGATGCTAACCAAAGAGTACCATCTACAAATGAATGGCTGTTTACTAAATATGATGCATTAGGAAGAGTTGTATATACTGGGGTTTATGATTCTAATAGTACAAGGTTATCATTACAAAGTACTTTTGATTCTAAAGCTGCAACAAGCAATTATGAAACAAAACTGACAACTTCTGGAACTTTAGGTATTTACTATTCAAATAGTGATTTTCCTTCATCTAACTTGGAAGTGTTAACAGTAAATTATTACGATAACTATACTTTTGATAGAACTACGGGAATTGGCACTACAGCAATTTCATATGGTTTAACCTCTACGACAAATACAAAAGGTTTAGCTACAGGAACGAAAGTAAAAGTTCTTAATACCAGTAACTGGATTACAACTGTTAACTATTATGACGACAAAGCGAGACCTATTTATATTTTTTCAAAAAATGATTTTCTGCAAACTACAGATATTGTAAAAACAAAACTTGATTTTGTTGGTAAAGCTAAAACAGTAACCACACAACACACCAAATCAAATGGAAATCATTCTACACAATCAATAGAAGATGTGCTTACCTATGACCATGCTGGACGTTTAAAAATTCAAGATCAAAGTTTAAATGGTTCTGGTATTTGGGAAAGGGTTGTCAGTAACACATACGATGAATTAGGTCAATTAACCTCTAAAGGTGTTGGGAACAACAAAAATAGTTCTCGTTTACAAACAGTAAATTACAACTACAATGTACGTGGTTGGCTAAAGAATATTAATCAAGACGCTATAGCTGATAATGATCTGTTTAACTTTACCTTAAAGTATAATGACCCAACTTCTGGCACAGCATTGTACAATGGTAATATTAGCCAAACAAATTGGAATACTTTAAATACAGATTCTAGTACAAAAACCTATACTTATAGCTATGATGCATTAAATAGAATTACAAGTGGTATTGACAATACTGGTAATTATAATTTAAATTCTGTAACTTATGATAAAAACGGAAATATTGATCGTTTGATTAGGAAAGGACATACAAATAGTGGAGCATCATCTTTTGGAACTATGGATGATCTATATTATTACTACAATGGAAACCAATTACATTCTGTAACTGATAATGGTAATGACACCTTTGGATTCAAAGATGGAAATGCTTCTGACGGTACTTATAGCGGAGGAAATGGTAATGATGATTTTAAATACGATTTAAATGGAAATATGATTAAAGATGCCAATAAAAATATAACCCTTATTGAGTATAACCATTTAAACCTACCAAGGTTCATAGAAATGAATTCTGCACCTGATGAAATAGAATATATTTATGATGCTAATGGTAATAAATTAAGGAAGATTATTAATATAGATGGTCAACCAACAATTACAACAGATTATGCAGGTAATTACATCTATAAGAACAATGCTTTACAGTTCTTTAACACAGCAGAAGGTTATTTTAATGTTACTTCTACTAGTGGGAATATAAGCGGTAACTATGTATACCAATACAAAGACCATTTAGGGAATGTTAGATTGAGTTATACAAATAACGGAACTGCTAGCTCTATTAATTTGGGAATCGTAGAAGAATCCAATTACTATCCCTTTGGTTTACGTCATAAGGGCTACAATAATGTAGTAACTTCTACGAATCCAGCGCAGAATTATAAATACAACGGAAAAGAGCTGAATGAAAGTTTAGGACTTAATTGGTATGATTATGGAGCAAGAAGATATGACCCGGCAATTGGAAGGTGGTTTACTGTTGATAAGATGGCAGACGATGAAATGCAAATCGACAAAACACCTTACGCTTATAGCTGGAATTCGCCTATAACTTTAAATGATCCTGATGGTAATTGTCCTTGGTGTATTGGAGCATTAGTAGGTGCAGCTACAGAATATTTAGTTCAAGCAGGAACAAACCTTGCAAAAGGGCAAGATTTAGGAGATGCGCTTTGGAATAATATTGATGGCGCAGATGTTTTAATAGCTGCAGGAGAAGGAGCTTTAACTGGTGGTGCTAGTGCAGTTAGAAGAGTTGCAGTTACTGCAACTGCAGAAGTAATAAAATCAGCTGTAGATGTGAATCTAGATGGTAATACAGATGTAATAGGAACAGATGGCAGTAATAAAACAGTAAGTGGAGTTGTTAAAGATGCGGCTATAGGAACGGTAACAGGAGAAGCTTTAGGGAAAGTAGATTTATCAGGAAAGTTAGTAAACGCATCTAGTGATACAGCTGTTAAATCTGCTAAATCAAATGTTACAGCAGCATCTAAAAATTTGGATAAAGCCAATAATATACGTAGAACAGGGAATTCTTCTCAAGCAGCAAGAGGTTCAAAATCGAAAAATTCAAATGATGCATTTAAAGATTTTAATAAAGCTAAACAATCTCAATCTACTACAAAAACTTTAAATTCTACTGTTGGAAAAGTAAATGACAATGTGGTTAAAACAGCTGTAAATTCAGCTCAAGGAGTGGTAACAAAGAAAACAATAGATGAAGTCAGAAAAGAAAACTAATAATAAGACATATCTAATCGTTGTAGTGATTTTGGCTTTATTGAGTTTTGGTTATTACCAAAGTCAAAAGAAAAAAGAAAAATTGTTACATTTCAATACAACGAGTGGTGAGATTTTAGAAATACAGGAAACATTCCAAAGAGGTTATTACATAAAGTATTCCTATAAAGTAGATGACAAAAAGTATTATTATAATCAAAAACTGACAATCAAAAAAGAATTAGTGTCAGTTGGCGATGTCTTTGAGGTTAAGTACTCTATTGAAGATAAAAGTGTCAGTGAATTAAATTTTAAAAAGAGAATAAATAATGAATAGATTGATTTTATTGGTAGTCCTACTAAATTCTTGTTTTCTGCAATCTCAAGACTTTGAAGGTATGATAGTGTATTCTGTTAACTACGACAGTAAATCCACTGATGTTACTAGTGACCAGTTAAATAGTTTGATGGGAACTAAACAATGGTACGCAATTAAAGGCGGTAATTATAAATCTGTTTTCAATGGAAATTTTATAAAATTGCAGATTTATAGAAGCGATGAAAATAGGAACTATAGTTTAACAGCCAAGTCAGATATTTTGTATTATGAAGATTATAGTGAAAATAAGGATAAAGCTTTAAGTTATGAGATAAAAAAGAATCAAGATACAATTATGGGTGTGCCTTGTGATTTAATTATTGTCAAAGCAGAAAAAAGTAAGACATCTTATTACTTTAACTCTAGCTATAAAGTAAATCCAGAATTATTTAAAAGACATAATTACGGAAATTGGTATTATATGGTATCCAAAACAAAAGCACTACCTTTAAAAACTGTAACAGAAACAGAGCAATTTATAATGACAAGTATTGCTACAGAAGTAAAACCAATGCAATTAAAGGACAATGTTTTTGAAATTCAAAATAAGGATAAAATAGCGCCAGCCTATTGGTAGTTGCAATTGCAGTATTAAGATTTAACCACCTTTAACGAGGTGGTTTTTTTATGCAATAGATTTAAGTTTTACGGACTTAATCAAGGCATCGAGCGCTGCTTTCTACGAGGTGGTTATACGAATAGTTGTCCCATTTAAGGGAATTGATTAAAAATCAACACGTTACGACTTATTTAACTAATAAGCCATAAATTGATGTAGATTTTAAAAAAGTGAGAGGATTGATTTTCCTTCTACTTTTAGTTCCTGAACTAAATTCAGGATAAACTTTGACACCTGCCTGCGGCAGGCAGGTTAATGGCATTTTGTACAATTGGTTTTCTTGTTTTGTTGAATTCTGATAACTTTTTGAGTATGAAATCTCTGAGAGTAAATAGAGAAATCCACCGATTTTCCTTGAAAAGTTTCTATTGGCGTATTTCCTTGTAAACTCATTTGAGGTCTAATAGAATTATATATTGTTACGGTTTCTTCAAGAATAGTTTCGAGTCGTTTTCTATCAGGAATTTCTTTAGGATGTAAAAATTGATGTTTGATAATTTTGTTAATAGCTTCAATCATGGAATTTGAGAAAACAACATCTTTCTGAGCAATTAGATGTTTAATCTGATTTGAACTAGTAAAATTAGAAACAGTACTATTTACATTTTCACTTCCACCATCAGATAAAAGTTGTATAGATTCAGGTTTATATTTCACATAAGCATCTTGTAATAATTCTTTGATAGTCATTCCAGAGGAGCTGGACTTAATTTTATACCCAAGAATCATTTTTGAGTAATGGTCAATTAATAAATGAATGTACTGTTTAACATGGTCTTTGGTTTTAAAAATAGTTACATCTACACACCAAAGTTCATTTGGTTTGGAAGTTTTCACAGGGTCATAATCATCAGATTTTTTACGTCTGGGTTTGTTTTGAAAACCAAGTAAAGAACAGTATTTATAAAATGTAGAAATACCACAAAGCAAATTACCATCAATGATGGCTTTCAAATAAATCGAAGATTTTGACCAATACTTATAAATCTCATGAGTCATGTATTTTTTAATAGTGAGAATCTCACTTGATAACAATTGATTGGGATGCTTTTTTACACACCAATTAAAGTAAGAATCATCACATTGATACAAAAGACGATTCTTGTAATGTTCAAAAGAACTTCTAGAGAGATTAAAAACTTTGAGGGCTGAATCAATTGGAATAAACTCTTTGACATTTTCTATTGTGTTTACAATTACATCTCGATGTTTTTTCAAGACAGATTTTACACCTTTTACAGAATCAATAATAGAATGAAAGGTGTCGCAAAGCTGAAAATAACCTGAAATAATTTTTTTTACTTTTGAAGATTGATTCATTTTACGAATCAGTTCAATTTCTTCAGCAATAATTTTATTAATTTCACAGTAGAGATATTTATCATCTGGTTCAGATTTCCAACGAGAAATGTTTGAAGAAGGAATTAATTTGAGTTGAGATGGAGAAAGCACATCATTCAAAATTCCATGACGAGCCAAATGTTTAACAGCAGTATCCCAACTCTTACGAGCAGAATCTATTTTCATAGTTTTTTAAATGCAAAAATAAGTGATTCTAATCTTTAACAACTTCTTTTAAATTCTGGTCTTGGTCTATTTCCCAAACGTTAAATTTACCATCACCATTAAAATCTGTAATCGCTGTTGCTCTTGCTTTAAAAGTATTGTTTGAAGATTCAATAATTTCATACATATAATTTGCTCTTCCACCATTTTTAACAGTTTTAGGAGCAATAAAATCTACTGCATGTAAATCACTAGAATATGTAGAGTGCATATAAAAGTGTGTGCGTTCTAATCCATACAAAGAATTTAATTGAGCTTGCGCCTCAATACTTTTTGCTTTAGAGATCATAGGCATTAAATTGGGCAACGCAATAAGTATTAAAATACCTATAATTACCAATACCACCAACAATTCTTGCAAGTTAAAAGCAGGTGTTTTTTTTAATATTATTTTCTTATAACTTCTCATAACTAGCAACTTAAAATTCGTTCTATCAAATGTATAAAAAATCAAATAATTTCTTAACTTTATACGAATATAATTTACCAACTATGAAAAAGGGTTTTCTATTGCTTTTTGTAATAGGAATGTTATATGGTTGTGAAGCCATCTTTGTAGAAAACATTTCTAATGCTACTGTTACTATTTTAGCTCCAACTGAAGGAACTACTATTAATAGTGGTGAAGTTAATTTTAATTGGAATGCTGTTAATGATGCAGAGTCATATCAAATACAAATAGCAACACCTAGTTTTACAAATGCATCTCAGGTAGTTTTAGATACTATAATAACCAAAACTTCTTTTTCTAAAAACATCACTATTGGTAATTATCAATGGAGAGTTAAAGCTATTAATTCAGATTATCAAACAAATTATACGACAACTTCTTTTGAAGTTCAATAATATAAAAAACAAATTGTGATAAAAAGATATATAATTTCGCTTCTCTTTTTAATGTGTTTTTCATTCGTAAATGCACAAACAAATACCGTTAAAGAGATAGATGTACTAAAACATAAGCTAGATAGTTTAGAAAAATACATTCCTGCGTTATCTAAAAAAGTTAATTTTAATATTAACAATTCTGAGTTTCCTAATTTTATTAGAGCAATAGCAATTGCACATAAATTAAATGTAAGTGTAGATCCTGCTTTAAAAAGTGTGATTATTTCTCAAAATTTCTCTAATGTTAGTGTTAAAGATGTGTTGGTCTTTAGTGCTCAGAAATTTAATTTAGATATTAATTTTATTGGTTCTATTCTTTCCATTAGTAAAAAGAAAATTCCTGCTCCAGAACCTAGAGATATCTTAATTGCTTATAATAAACCCAAAGATTTATTTACAATTGATCTACAAAACGATTTATTGGCTACTGCTTTTAAACAAATAACCAATACAACGGGTAAAAACTTGGTTTTCTCGCCAGAATTAAGCAATAAAAAAATCTCGGTGTATATTAAGAACATGTCTTTTAAAAGTGCTTTAGATAAATTGGCTTTCGCCAATAATCTTCAAATAACAAAAACGAAAGACAATTATTATCTTTTTGAAACAGGAACACAAGTTAGTTCTCAAAAAAGCAAACCACAAAGAACATTACGATATAAAAATGCTAATTTTTATTTTAAAGTTAAAGATACTATCAATAAAATATTAGATGTAGATTTTGATAATATATCCATTGCCAATATTATTAAAGAAGTAGGCTTGGATTTGAACATTAATATGTACACGGCTTTTCCTTTAACTGAAATGAAAAATACTTCTTTTAAAGCTACAAATATTACTTTTGATAATTTACTAAAAGCCATCTTTGAGAAAGATTCTACTTATTCTTATAAAAAAGAAAGTGGTATTTATTATTTTGGAAAGAGAGAACAAACATCATTAAGAAGTACTGTATCAATTCCACTGATGCACAGATCTATTGAAATAATGGATGAACCAATCAATCAAAATAACTCTACTATTACTAATGATAATTCTTTTAACCAAAATCAGAACAACTACAACAACAATCTTAGACAAAGCCAAAATAATAGACAACAAACACAAAATATAACTTCGAACAGAAATTTTGGTCAATCTAAGACTAAAACTGAAGCCCTACTCGATGTTTTTCCAAAAGAAATTAGAAATCAACTAGATATAAAAAATGATATTGAGCATAATAGCTTTATTGTTAGCGGACCAACTCAACAAATAGAAAAATTTAGAAAATTTATTAAACTGATTGACAAACCCGTTCCTGTTGTTCTTATTGAAGTAATGATTATAGAAGTTAGCAAAAGTGCTAGCGTTAGTACTGGTATTACTTTAGGAATTGGCGAACAACCAACAACAACCAAAGGAGGAATTTACCCTAATACAGATTTAACATTGGGAGCTACTTCAATCAATAAAATAATTGGTGGTTTTAACGGATTTGGTTCTCTAAATTTAGGCAAAGTAACCCCTAATTTTTATGCTAAAATTGAAGCTTTAGAAACCAATGGTGATATTGATATTAAATCTACTCCTAAACTTGCAACTTTAAACGGACATGAAGCTACTTTATCTAATGGAGAACGCTCTTATTATGCAATTACAACTACTGATATTATTGGCACTCAAAATCCGCAAACTAGAGAGGTGAAAAACTATGTTCCAATTGACGCAAATCTTTCTATAAAAATAAAACCATTAGTTTCTGGAAACAATCAAATTACATTAAGTATAAAAGTTGTTCAGTCTAATTTTAATGGAAAAAAAATTGACCCAGAAGCTCCTCCAGGAATTAATTCTAGAGAATTTACGTCTACTTTGAGGGTAAAGGATCAAGATGTAATCATTTTAGGAGGACTAGAGGAAAATTTAAAAAATGATTCAGGTTCTGGAGTTCCTTTTTTAGCGAGGATTCCAATTATCAAATACCTCTTTAGTAAAAGAACTAGAACTAATTCTAAAATGAAATTGTCTGTACTCATTAAACCAACAATCATTCAATAAATGATTCAGCAGTTTTTAAAATATGGAAATACATTTTGCTCCGTAGAACATTCTTCTGGAAAAGATGCTGTTGAAGTATTTTATGCGCTACAGCTCAAAAAGAGTAAGAAAGAATTAGCTGTAAGAAATAAAGAACAGTTTAGTTCTAAACAAGATCTATTTCAGCACTTAAAAACTCAAAAACATGTTTTCTTAATTGTAAACAATCAAAATGTTCTTTTAAAAAAGGTTGACAATACAATAAATGATCAAGAGAAAATTGTAAAAATAGCTTTTCCAAATATTAAAATTCCTGATTTCTATTATGAAATTTTGCAAAATAAAGAACATTGTTTTGTTGCCATTTGCAGAAAAGAATATATAGAGAACTTAGTCAAAGAATATCTTGCTCATGGT
>Ga0316206_1002968_pt1 | contig 10221 bp, 6 predicted proteins | sample 6monthpyrite_MG_FD_204942 | JGI IMG/M metagenome (GOLD analysis project Ga0316206, IMG submission 204942) | Microbial mat bacterial communities from mineral coupon in-situ incubated in ocean water Damariscotta River, Maine, United States -... | ecosystem: Environmental > Aquatic > Marine >...
CCAATTATGCCCTGGAGATAGTTTCTCATTAGATGGCGGTTGATGACTTTAATAAAATAGAGGTTTCTAATCAATTAAAGATCTCTAAATTAAAGATCTCTAAATTAATGCCTAAACGACGATGGAATAGTCGTCGTTTTTCGTTTTTCTCCCAAATAAAATAGTCCGAAAGTTAACAGAGTGATTCCCATCAGGTAACAAACAATCGGTGCTACGCCCATAGCTGCGGGAATATAACCTGTGAACAATGCAATAGTTGCGACAAATAAACTGTAAGGTACTTGTGTTTGTACGTGATGAATATGGTCACATTGCGCGGCAATTGAACTCATAATGGTAGTATCTGATATAGGAGAACAGTGGTCTCCAAATATAGCACCATCAAGTACAGCACCTAAGCATATTATTGTAACCAGGCCATAAGTTTGGCCATCGAGCGTGTAGGCAATTGGGATGGCTATCGGAATCAGTATTGACATTGTTCCCCAGCTAGTTCCTGTGCCAAATGCAGTAATTGCAGCAATACAAAATAGTATTGCTGGAAACCAAAGCGGTGATAAGTGGGGACTTAACAACGTGACGATGTATTCACCTGTATTCAAGTCGTCACAAGCGGACTTTAATGACCATGCAAGTAATAGAATCATAACGGGTAAAAAACTGCTTTTAGTGCCGGTTTTAATTGCAATAAGTACAGTAGTAAATTGCGTTTTGGAAAGTGTGTAGGCGATGAGGATACTTGAGATTAACCCTGCAATAGCGGAAATTAATAATATGCTGGTACTGTTTTTAGTGCTTGAAATAACCTCACGCCAACTTTCAAAGCTCACTAAATTAGTCACTGAGGTATGGAGTTGTTGCATTCCATTTCCATCAATCCAAAACCCGCTTAACAATACGAAAAATAATATGCCGAAAGGAATGAGCGCAGTTTTAGCTGAAATAAAACTACGTTCATCTGGTGTCATCAGGCTAAAGGCTGAATTTGAAGTGAGCTTTGCATCATCGGCGCTTAATTTACCCGTATCACTTGCACGAATCTCAGCATGAAGCATAGAACCAAAGTCTCTATTCATGTAAATATTGATGAAGACAAATAACAGCATGAGAATACAATAAAAGCGAAAGGCAAAAGCGTCAAAAAACATACTGTAACCATCTATTTCCATGTTTAATGTTTTTGAAACTTCACCAAACAAACCAACTTCAAAACCAATCCAGGTACTTATGATCGCAAGACCTGCAACGGGTGCACTTGTGGCATCAATGATAAAAGCAAGCTTTTCTCGACTGATACGGTAGTGATCAGTAATTGGTCTCATGGAAGAGCCGACAATCATGGTATTCGCATAATCATCGATAAAAACAATTAAACCTGTAATCGCTGTAATAAATTGTGTAGAACGAGGCGTTTTGGCAAAGGGCAATAAGTAGTTAACAATACCTTTTAATCCGCCAGCAACAATAATGACGCTAATCATGGATAAAATACAAATAACAAATGCAAGTACTTTTAGATTCCAGGTATTGGTGGCATTTTCAAATAAATAGCCACTGCTATTTGAGACAGATGAAATAAGTAAATGGCCAATACCTGTATCGTTGTATTGCTGGAAGGTCACTAAAAAACCGCCAAGTACAATGGCAGACCCCAGGCTCAATAAGAGATTACGTGAAATAAATGCGAGAACCACAGCGATTAACGGCGGTAACACGCTATACCATTGTGGTAGTGATTGCTCCAATATTACACCTCTATTGATAAGTAAAAGCAGTATTGATTATTAACTCATATGCATGAAAAATGGTATGTTTCAAAAAATATCGGGCTTGTTTTTTGCTCTCTTTACTATGTGAATAACGAAATAGTCTTTTGATAATCGTTTTTCAGTGCATTTAAGTTAACTGTATCAGATTATTAAACAGCTCTCTCCATTAGGAATAGGTTTTGAACAAAAAAGACATTAAAATTCTAGTTGCAGATGACACTCCTGTTAACGTTAAAATAATTCAGAAATTTCTGGAGCCAAGAGGGTTTGAAGTTATAAGTGCGGTAAATGGTCAGGATGCTGTCGATAAATTTAGTGAGGAACGGCCGGATATTATTTTAATGGATATCATGATGCCCGTAAAAGACGGTTATGAGGCAACCAAAGAAATAAAAGCTTTAACAGGTGACGATTGGGTTCCATTAATTTTTCTTAGCGCCAAATCCACAATTGAAGATCAGATTATCGGTATTCGAACTGGCGGTGATGATTATCTAACCAAGCCGGTTGATTTAAGTTTACTTGAGGCGAAATTAGAGGCGATGTTGCGTATTGTGAATATGCAACGAAAACTGAATGTCGCAACAGAAAAATTGAAAAAATTTGCAGGTAGGGCTTCAGTTGAAATTGAGCTTGCAAAAAATTTAATGGATAAAATGGCCGAAAAGAAAGAAAGTGTCGAACCGGAAAACTTTCAATTATATGCAGAAGCAGCCGAGGAGATAAGTGGCGATATGGCGCTGAGTTATCAATGCCAGGGTGAGGGAGATTCTGCAAAACAGTATTTTATGCTGGCAGATGCAACTGGTCATGGTTTGACGGCGGCAATATCATTGGTGCCACTCTCTCAGTTATTTTATCACCTAGCTTCAATGGGTGAAAATATAGCTGATATTGCGATGCAGATAAACCAGCGATTACATTCTATTTTACCGCCTGACCGTTTTGTTGCTGCAACTCTTGGTTTTGTCGATCAAGCACAGGGAACGATTGAAATCTGGAATGGAGCGAATCCTATTCCTGTGCTTTTGAATACAAAGGGACAAGTCAGGCACCGTTTTGAGTTAACGAGTTTCTGTTTGGGTATGGTTTCCGATACGGTATTTTCTGCGAAGACAGAGACAATACAATATGACGAAGATTGTGAGTTATTGTTTTTTTCTGATGGTGTGATCGATGCGAAAAACGAAAATGGTGAGATTTTCGGAAATGAAGGGATTAATCGAAGTTTAGCATTGCCACTTCAGGCTAATCACATTATGTTTGATAGGATCAAAGATGATTTAAATGCGTTTCGTGATCATGACAATAAAGTGGATGATATCTGCTTATTATCGATTAAATGTCGCGTATAATGAAAACGTAAATTATAAATCGTATTCACCTAAATCAGGAAACTATTTTGAGCTTAATTCTTTCTCAAGCCGAATTTAACGGTAAATTATTTGATTTTTTAGCAGCATCTCCAACGCCGTTTCACGCGGTGCAAACCACAAAAAATTTGTTGGACGAACAGGGTTATGAGGCGTTATCTGAATCGAATAACTGGCAGCTTAAGCCTGGTCATAAATATTACGTCACTCGCAATCAGTCCTCGATTATTGCATTTTCTTTGAAAAACACTGTTGGTGATAATGAAATCAGTCAGGGAATAAATATGGTTGGTGCTCATACAGACAGCCCTTGTTTAAAAATCAAACCGAACCCCGAACGCTTGAAAAATGGTTATTTTCAGTTGGGTGTAGAAGTCTACGGTGGTGCTTTATTAAACCCGTGGTTTGATCGTGATTTATCAATTGCAGGCAGAGTGAGCTATGAAAATACAGATGGCGAGTTGCAATCAGTTTTATTGGACTTTGTAGAACCAGTTGCGGTTATACCAAGTCTAGCGATTCATCTGGATCGTGAAGCAAACGAAAATCGCACTATTAATAAGCAAAATCACTTGCCTCCAATTTTGTGTTTGGCGGGTAATGACGAAAAAATGAGTTTTGATGATTTGCTGATAGAGCATATCTCACAGGTACAGCCCGATATTAAAATACAACAAATTCTCGATCACGAGTTATTTTTGTACGACACTCAAGAGCCTTCATTTGTCGGTTTAAATCGTGAATTTATTGCCAGTGCCAGGTTAGATAACTTGCTGAGTTGTTTTACGGGGCTGATATCACTTCTAGAAGGTGACGAAAGCCAAACTAATCTACTCGTCTGTAGTGATCATGAAGAGGTGGGGAGTGCATCAAGCAGTGGTGCACAGGGTCCGTTTCTCAAGTCAGTATTGGAGCGCATTTATGGTACAGGCGAGACACTTACCCGTCAGCTGCATCATTCGTTAATGATATCGGCGGATAATGCTCATGGTATCCATCCAAATTATGCTGATAAACATGATGAAAACCATGGCCCGGTTTTTAATCAAGGTCCCGTCATAAAGTTAAATGCAAATCAACGTTATGCAACAAATAGTGAAACAAGTGCGTTGTTTAAACACTTTTGCCAACAATCTAATGTGCCAGTTCAATCGTTTGTCGTACGTAGTGATATGGGGTGTGGAAGTACTATTGGCCCGATAACGGCGGCTGAGCTAGGTGTTAAAACTGTGGATATTGGTTTGCCCACATTTGCTATGCACTCCATTCGTGAATTAGCCGGGTCGGATGATGCTTTTGATTTGCATCAAGCCTTAAACTATTTTTTTCAAAATGGAATTGATCAGTAGATAATTTCCGGGAGTCTAATTTAGGTTTCCGGGTTTTTCTCTGGTTTTTGGTTATAGGTTATAGCGATCACGTTATCAGAAAATCGTGCCTGGTAAATAAAGACTCATAATTTACGAGTTGATAGCGTATTAAGATTTTAATGATTTATTTAATATTCAGTAAAATTCGCTAATTTATAAATTTCCTGCGTTAATGTTTCTATGTCAGCATTTTGAAATAATTTTAGTTTGGTGGCAGCAATTGAAATTATTAAGAGTAACTCTTCGTAAATAACTTCTGGCTTTAACAAGTTCAATTCAGCGGTTATAAATATGAGGGTGGCTTGTACTTTTTTATCTTGACTTTCCAGCCAAATTGATTCAATTTTTCTATTTTTATATTCTATTTGAATGGTCAAAGGGTTGCCAAGAAAAGTTAATGTCTTTTCGAGTAAATAAATACCTGAGGCTATTTTTAAACCATTCGATACCAGTTTTTTTCCTTCTTCGTTCAGCCAATCATGATCTGATAATTCGATTTCAGCAAGTTTAATGGCATTGATTTCGGTTTCATAGAGCGTTGTTTTTTCTATTTCCATGTTGAGAGACTCAGAAATATTGTCTAGAAAAACATGAGTGAGTTCCTCCACATTAGGTACGTTAGTAAGTTGTGCATTAATGGTTGTCATACTTTGTTCTAACAAACCTTCCAGACTGGCGCGGAAATTTTCAGATGGTGAGTTAATGCATTGAGACATGAGTTGGTGATCAAAGTCATATAAAAAGCTTCCGACGAGTACAGTCGCATTGTTAATTGTCCCTGCTCCTGTGCCGCCTATTTTTTTATTCGATACTTGAATGTCATTATATGTCTTGAGCGAGGCGGGTATACCAAAATAATGATAGGTGTGTAAAACCGGTTGCAATAAATAGGGATATAATTTTTGTGGCTGATTTGGTGCTTTAGCTTTGGGAAAGATAAATTGAAAAAATAACTGATTTTTATCGAGCAAAACGGTACCGCCACCAACATGCCGTCTTATTACGGGTAGTTGCTGTTCTTCACAGAATTTTGTATCAATTTCCCCTATGACCTCTTGATGCAAACCAATACAAATATAAGGATTTTCAGGTCGTAAAATGACAAGAACAGGTGAATCATCTGCTTGAATTTGTTCAGCAATACCATGATAAATGGCTTGGGAATATATAGGAGAGACAATGCCGGGCTGAATGACTCGAATTTTCAATTTTTTTCCTGTAATTTTTCTAGATATTAGTCTAGAAGCACTTCTAAATCTACTGATTCAGATCATTTCGATTAGCGCTATCCATTGAAAGCAATCGGTTCAAAGATTTTCCCTTTATGATCTTTTCTCTATTCATCTAATTAGAGAACAGGGTTTTGGCATTTATAAGATTAAGTTATGTTTCATTTCATAAGAGAACAATTATATATGAGCTGAGTCAATTAAGGCATATTTTAGCGTTCGGTCATCGACATCTAAATAATATATCGATTAATGCAATAAAACATTTAATTTGGTTTTCATATGGTTTTTTAAAATGAGGATGTTATGGAAAGAAGAGGGTTTTTAAAGGCCGCGGTGACTGGAATAGCAGGGGTTCGTTCAATTGCTGCAGGTTTGGTTGGGGGAGCCACCGCCAGTTTTTCAATTTCTTCAGTGGCTGGGCTCGTTACGATAGATTTGTCCGTTTTTGCATTATCGAAATCAGTTTCAGCAACCAAAAATGTACTCACATGGCAATATATTGATTTAAGTCAATCTGCACCAGGTGCTTTAGGGGCAGGTATTGTTGTGTTTCAGGGTGATGCCGTAGTTATTCAGCTTCAAAATACGCTTTCATCTCATTCTATTAAGTTAAAAATACCAGGTTTTGATAATCGTGATTGGGTCACAATTCCTCCCGGTGGTGTGGGTTCGTATCAATTTACACCTGTACAGGCAGGCAGCTATGTTATTTACGATGAAGCAAATGGTTCTCTCGGTCGTGCCATGGGATTGGCAATGCCATTGGTAGTTTTACCTATAAGTACAAGTACAGGTGTTGGCACTGATGTGTATGAGCGTTTATATAACAGGGCACCGATTGAACATTCCTATCAGCGTGAATATACGTTGATGTTAAACGAATTGGACTCACGTATTAATGATGCAGTCCAAGCCGGTAACCCTGTTGATATGGATACATATGAACCGGATTATTTTTTCGTGAATGGGTTGTCATATCCTGACACGGTGTATGACATAAATGGAAATGTTGACGATGGCAAAGCCATACTTATGTCAACCGATGAGCAAGTTGCTATACGTTTTATCAACGGTGGATTAATTTATTATCCTATGCATTTCCATGGGTATCATGTGAATGTTATTTTACGTGATCGGGTATTAGAAAGTGCAGTAGTTGAAAAAGATACTGTACTGGTTAGGCCTGGAGAAAGTGTTGATAATATTTTACATGTTGGCGGGCAGACCGGACTCTATCCACTTCACACACATTATGTGCCGGGTGTAACTTCAGCCGGATCGTATGCGGGTGGCGGCTTACTTATGTTGAAGGCTATCTGAATAATGAAATCAATAAAATCAGAATCAAATAATATTGGGAAGTCTGAGGCAATTGTTTCCACGGTAGCAGATGATAATCTTTATATTAATGATACAGAGAATGAGCCAGCTGAGAGTCTGGTGGTGCTGGCTCAAGAGGGAGACAAAGCTGACGCACAAGACGTAATGAAACGAGGTTTGGTTTTAGGGTTGGGGTCAGTGATATCTATGCTTTTTGGATGTGCACCATCATCAAACGGAGAGCGGGTATCAACATCTAAGGCGACACCGTTTCAATCGTCATCTCAATCTTCGACGGAAAATAATGTGACCACACAGGTAACTACAGATGAAGACGTGGTGAGTACGCAGATGCACATGATTGATTGCGCACCTATGACACCACCCGGAACTGTACCGGCTCCCATACCAGCTACGCCTGTAGCAGGTGGTGGGTGCTCCCCTTCAGGGCCGGCAACACCGCCTGCCTCTGGATCTCCACCAGTTTCTAACCCCGTTAATACTGCTCCTGTAAATACAGTCCCGGCACCGGATACAACTGTGCCAGCTTTGCCGGTGCAAAATGTAGTCGCTTTAAGCCAAACATATTTATCGTTAGGTCCCGAAAACATTTCGGTGCATGTAAATGATATGACAATGATGAATACGCAAGTTATGTCAGACGGGGTTGGGCTTTCAGTATGGGGTTTTACCGATTCCACCGGTGCTACTTTTAACGGGCAGAATAATCGTCTTTGTCCAGGACCCGTTATAGAAATTATTGAAGGCCAGGAATCTATTATTAGTTTAAGCTCGATGCACCCGCACACTTTGCATTTACATGGACTTGATGTGAATACATTAAATGATGGTGTACCTGCTACCTCAGGTTATGTGTCGTCAATGCCTGCTTTGGGCGGGCCAATAACAGCGCCAGCTGGTGAAAATTTAGGAAGCCCGTTTAATTATATTTTTACGGCGCCACATGCGGGTACCTACCTGTATCATTGTCATGTTGATACTGTTTTACATATGGAAATGGGAATGTCGGGAACTCTTATTGTCCGTCCGTCCGATGGAAATCGTTCGGTTGCCTGGAGTGGTGGGCTCGCATTCGATAAGGAATATATCTGGCAACTCCATACTTTCGATAGTCGCTGGCACTCAGGCGCGTTTAGTAGTGGTCTGAACACACAACGTTATACTCCCGACTATTTTATGATTAACGGACTCGATGGCCCCGATATCTTGAGTGATGCTTCAACGGCAATATCGGGAAATAGTGGCCAGAAAATTTTAATTAGATTAGTTAACCTGGGTTATATGCCGGCAATGGTCAACCTGGATGGTATCACCTTTGACATTGAATCTTCCGATGGTAGACCATTGAAAACGATAAAAACAAATCAGTCTGAATTGCTTATTGGTCCCGGTGAAAGGTACGACATAATTTTCACAATGCCCACTATAAGTGTATCCAATGCTGCGGTAAGCTATTTAGATATTATGGGACGCCGGATCATTGGGCAGGCTATTTCTTCTATAACTTCACTTTGAACGCTAATTTATCTCAAAACAAGTTTGGTTATTCTACCGCCATGTAATAGAATCCCCAGCCTGACAATCTTGATAGGCATCACAGATCACTATGGCCCTCATTAATCTCGAAAAAATATCACTCGCTTATGGACATAAACAGTTACTCGACAAGGTGGAGTTATCCATCGACCCTAAAGAACGTATTTGTCTTGTAGGACGTAACGGCGCGGGTAAATCCAGCTTTTTAAAAGTGCTTGAAGGGCAAATTATACCTGATGAAGGCAGGGTTATTTTTGATCCGCAGTTAAAAATGTCACGATTGGATCAAGATGTACCGAGAGGCGATCATCGAACAGTTTACGAAGTTGTTACATCTGGGCTGGGTGATATTGCTTCAATGATCGAAGGGTATCATCGCGTATTACACCAAATGGAAACAGATACATCAGAAAAATTGATGGATCAACTTTTTAAGTACCAGCACGATCTGGATGCGAAAGATGGTTGGGCGATTCAGCAACGCGTTGACTCGATTATTACCCAACTGGATTTGCCCGCCGATACCCCAATTTCTGATCTTTCCGGTGGTTGGAGACGACGAGCATTACTCGCAAAAGCGCTCGTTAATGAGCCTGATTTGTTATTGCTCGATGAGCCGACTAATCATCTTGATGTTGAAGCAATTACCTGGCTTGAAGATTTCTTACTGACACAAAATATCACGCTAATTTTCATTACCCATGACAGAAGTTTTCTAAAGCGACTTGCAACACGAATCGTGGATTTAGATCGAGGTCACTTAACTTCCTGGCCGGGTAACTATGATAATTATCTGGTGAAAAAAGAAGAATTTCTGAAAATTGAAGCCGACCAGGATGCTTTGTTCGATAAGCGTCTTGCGCAGGAGGAAGTGTGGATTCGTCAGGGTGTAAAAGCACGACGTACCAGAAATGAAGGCAGGGTAAGGCGACTTGAGGCACTACGGCTTGAAAGAGGTGAGCGCCGAAATGTGCAGGGTAATGTTAACTTGTCGGTCAGTCAGGGTGACAAGTCTGGTAAGTTGGTTTTTGAAGCGGATAATATTTCGTTTAATTATGATGGAAAACCAATAGCGAAAGATTTTTCTGCCCGTGTCATGCGTGGAGATCGAATTGGTTTAATCGGTCCTAACGGGACCGGTAAAACCACGCTGTTGCAACTAATGCTTGGCCAGCTTAAACCTGATAAAGGAACCGTTACTCAAGGAACAAAACTTGAGGTTGCTTACTTTGATCAGCAGCGGGAGCAATTAGATCCTGAAAAAACAGTCATTGATAATGTTGCCGATTCCGGTGACATGATTGAAGTTCAAGGTGTACAGAAACATGTTATTAGTTATCTGAAAGACTTCTTGTTTGAGCCAGAAAGGTTACGCTCAAAAACAAAAACATTATCCGGTGGAGAAAAGAACCGTTTATTATTAGCTAAATTGTTTACAAAAACAGCCAATATATTAGTACTCGATGAGCCGACTAATGACCTGGATGTAGAGACATTAGAGCTATTAGAAAGTCTTGTTGTTGATTATGAAGGTACTATATTGATCGTAAGTCATGATAGAACATTTCTTGATAATGTTGTTACCAGTACTTGGGTTTTT
>Ga0316206_1002969_pt1 | contig 10217 bp, 11 predicted proteins | sample 6monthpyrite_MG_FD_204942 | JGI IMG/M metagenome (GOLD analysis project Ga0316206, IMG submission 204942) | Microbial mat bacterial communities from mineral coupon in-situ incubated in ocean water Damariscotta River, Maine, United States -... | ecosystem: Environmental > Aquatic > Marine >...
CTGCTAGTGGTGATAGAGTAGGTAGAGCAATTAAAGTTGATTTTAAAAATTAATTTCAGCGCTTTCATTTCAACCAAAATTAACCTAATAAAACTCAGCAACCTAGTCATAACTAAGGAGATGCGATCGATGAAAAAAACATTAGGTTTTGTTAAAAAAATAAATGACAACGCTGTCATTTATGTTAATATGATTCTACAGTCAACGTGTACATTTTAATGACAGGCTGATTGATGAGCGACAAAGTAAAGATAACTGAGGTAATAATGCCAAGTATAAAAAGCCAACTTCCACCTTTGTTTATTGGGATCGACGGTGGTGGCAGTAAATGTAAAGCGGTAGTGATGACAGCCGATCATCAAATACTCGGTACTGGTATAGCTGGTCCGGGAAATCCGTTACATGGGTTTGAACAAGCAACTAATTCTATTATTGATTGTGCATCGTTGGCGTTAACCGATGCAGGATTATCACGTTTGCCACTATCCTCTATTCATGCAGGTGTGGGTTTAGCCGGGGTTAATTTACCGGCAATTTTTCAACAAATGTCAACATGGCAGCACCCATTTCTAAGTATGCAATTAGCAACCGATTTATCGATTGCTTGTTTAGGTGCCCATGAAGGAGCAGATGGTGCAGTGATTATTACTGGCACTGGTTCTTGTGGTTTTGCTTGTGTTGATGGTAAAGAATTTATTATTGGTGCACATGGTTTTCCTCATGGCGATAAAGGCAGTGGTGCTTGGTTTGGGTTACAAGCGGCTAAGCAAGTATTATTGTCGTTAGATGGTTTAGTAGCTAACACCTTGTTAACTGCGCAGTTAATGGCCCTACTAGGATGCAGTACTGACACTGATTTAGTTGAAGTTATTGCCCATAAACCAGCTACATTTTATGCTCAGTTTGCCAATTTAGTATTAGATGCTGCCGACCAAGGTGATGTCATAGCAACTGCTATTGTAACCGAAGGTGCCGATTATATTGATCATGTGGCAAAACGATTATGGCAACAACAGCCTAAACGGATGTCGATTATTGGTGGATTAAGTGCTCGAATTACGCCTTGGCTAGCGCCTCAAGTTCAGCAACAGTTATCTACACCATTAAATCCACCAGAAGTTGGTGCGGTATTTTTTGCCGAACAGCAACTTGCTGCATTATTTTGAACAACGATACGAGTAAGTAGGTAACCAATGACAACATCTATTATGGAGCAAGAAGCACGGCAAGCACCGGCGGTTATTGCTCAACAACTAACAGAAAATCGAGCGCAATGCGAAATCATAGGCAAAAAATTACAAAAATTATCGCCTAAACTGGTGATGATTATTGGTCGAGGTTCGTCTGATCATGCTGGAGTATTTGGTAAATACTTAATTGAAATAGAAACTGGAGTACCAACCTGTTCAGCATCACCTTCGGTTACCAGTGTTTACGGAAAACAACTTCAATTAGCTGATACTTTGGTTATTGTGATTTCACAATCAGGGCGTAGTCCAGATATATTAGCACAAGCACAAATGGCCAAAGATGCAGGCGCATATTGTATTGCCTTGGTTAATGATGAACAGTCGCCATTAGCAGCGTTAGTTGATGATGTTTTACCATTAAAAGCAGGCGTTGAGCAGTCGGTTGCCGCCACCAAAAGTTATTTATCTACTTTGTCCGCATTATTACAACTCACCGCATATTGGTCTAATAATCAGTCATTGATGTCGGCATTAATTCAGTTACCTCAAGCATTGACGAAGATGCTTGAGCAACCGGCACAATTAACACCTGAAGCAATGAATGGGGTGGCTAATATGGTGGTGTTAGGGCGCGGTTTAGGATATGCCATTGCAAAAGAAATGGCATTAAAATTAAAAGAAATCTGTAGTATTCATGCAGAAGCGTTTAGTAGTGCAGAATTTTTACATGGACCGGTAACGTTAGTTGAACAAGGTTTACTGATTTTAGATTGTCAGGTTAACGATGAAAGTGCTCGCTCACATCAGCAGCAAATTACTGAAGTGGTAACGCGCGGTGCTCAAATAATACATTTACAACAAATAGATGCCGCTATACATGCACGCATTGCCCCATTAGTGGTGTTGCAACGCTTTTATTTAGATGTGGCAAACGTTGCGGTGAATAGAGGGTTTAACCCTGATCAGCCGAAAGGTTTAAAAAAAGTAACGCAAACCTTGTAGCACTGGCGCTAATTCAAGCAAAGTAGTTGGTTATTTGAGTACAGCGCAACAGTGTAAACAATTGGTAATATACAGTAATATCAACGGTCATGGTGTGTAGATAAGCGAGTGCATACACTTAACGTGGTTTGAGTAAATTAAGGTGAGTAGATGAATTGTTATCGATTATTAGCATCGCAATATTTTGATGGAACGCAGTTTCACAACAACAAAGTGCTGACCATTACACATGGCATCATCACTGCGATTGATGACGATATTCAGAACTATGATCAAGCTGTATCAGGCTTACTAACGGCTGGTTTTATCGATTTACAAGTCAATGGTGGTGGTGATGTGCTATTTAATGGAACTCCCTCATTAAGCGGATTAGCTGCCATCATTGATGCACATTTAGCCTTTGGCACAACGTCAATGTTACCTACGGTGATCACTGATAATGCAAATGTTATGGTACAAGCTGCTGACACGATTGCTCAAGCGATTAGAGAACAGCTACCTGGTGTGCTGGGTATTCATTTTGAAGGTCCCCATTTATCGGTAGCCAAAAAAGGTGCGCATAGTGCGCCGCTAATTCGACCAATGAGTGACGTCGAATGGCAATTGTTCGTGCGTGCTGATTTAGGCCAGGTGGTGGTTACGTTAGCACCAGAGCAAGTTGCTTGCGCAGATATTACTAAGTTAACTGGGCAAGGGGTTAAAGTGTGTTTAGGGCATAGTAATGCGGACTTCGATACGACACAACGAGCAATTGCGGCTGGCGCTGATGGTTTTACCCATTTGTTTAATGCCATGTCACCGTTACAAGCCAGAGCACCAGGCATGGTGGGTTGTGCATTACTGAATGATCATACTTATGCTGGCATTATCATTGATGGTCAACACGTTGATTATCAAACCGCTAAAATTGCGATGAGAATGAAGCCTAACGGACGATTGTTTTTAGTGACTGATGCAATGCCGCCTGTGGGAGGGCAAGCAAGCGAATTTAATTTTTTTGATCGTACGGTGCAGCTAGATGACGGCAAATTAACTTCTACTACTGGAGAATTAGCTGGTTCAATACTCGATATGGCCAGTGCAGTACGCAATACCGTACATGGGATGGGCGTAGCATTAGCGGAAGCCTTACGTATGGCTAGTCTTTACCCTGCACAATACCTAGCTCAAGATTATAGGTTAGGTAAATTAGCTGTGAATTATCAAGCAGACATGGTGTTGTTAAACGAACAATTAGAAGTACAAGCAACGTGGGTAGCGGGTATACAACGCGTTAACAAGCAAGTAAATAATGAGGAAAAAATATGAACGCAGATGTGCTCAAAGCTAACCAACGCAGTAGCGTTTTACCGATGCTGATCATTGGATTATTGTTCTTCATTTTTGGTTTTGTTACTTGGCTGAATGGTTCGTTAATTCCGTTTCTTAAAATCATTTGTCACTTAAATGATTTTGAAGCGTTTTTTGTTACCTTTGCATTCTATATTGCTTACACTGTTATGGCGTTGCCGATGTCGTTCGTATTGAAACGGACTGGTTACAAAAATGGTATGGCATTAGGGTTAGGGATCATGGCGGTGGGTGCGTTATTGCATATACCAGCGGCTATTTCTGCTAATTTTTTATTATTTCTATTGGCGTTATTTGTGTTGGCATCTGGCCTAACTATTTTGCAAACAGCATCTAATCCCTATGTGGTGCATATTGGTCCGAAAGAAAGTGCGGCTATGCGTATTAGTGTTATGGGGTTAATTAATAAAGGTGCTGGAGTTATAGTGCCGCTGCTATTTACCGCACTAATTTTATCAGGAATGAGTGATTTTTCTGCCGACCATTTAGCCCATTTAGATGCAGCGGCGCGTAGTGCGAAAATCAGCGAGTTATCGCATAAATTAATTATGCCGTATTTGATTATGGCAATTGCACTGTTTGCGTTGATCGCATTAGTTAAATTTTCCTCATTACCCGAAATAACTATTACCTCAGCCGATCAACTACAACATGAAACTAAGACTAGTGTGTTACATTTTCCACAAATTGTGCTTGGTGCGATGGCATTGTTTGCTTATGTAGGAGTGGAAGTAATGGCTGGTGATACTATAGGTTTATATGGTTCTAGCTTACATGTTGCAAATTTCTCATCGTTAACGTCTTATACTATGGTGTTTATGGTACTGGGTTATATTATTGGAGTAACTTGTATTCCACGGTTCATCACTCAAGAACAAGCGTTAATTGGTTCGGCATTTGCTGGTATTGCGTGTGTTATTGGGGTTATATTCGGCTCAACTGAATCAACCTCGGTTGCTACATTGTTGTGGGGATGGACAGGAATTCCAGTGATCCCTAATACCGTCACTTTCGTAGCAATGATGGGTTTAGCGCATGCTTTGGTGTGGCCGTCTATTTGGCCGTTAGCATTGGCCGATTTAGGTAAATTTACCGCGCAAGGCTCTGCGTTATTGATAATGGGTATTTCAGGTGGAGCAATTTTGCCATTAATGTATGGTAAATTAGCACATGTAACAGGACATACTCAGTTTGCTTACGTTATTGCGTTACCTTGTTATTTGTTTATTTTATTTTATGCGTTGAAAGGGCATAAATTGCGTCGCTGGTAATTTTTGTTGATTATTTTTTAAACGAAAAATGAATGTAGATCACGAAAAATGATTTACATTCACAATAATTGAGAATACTGTAGAGTATTCGTAGTTAATGAATTTAATATTTCACGTTGATGAAAGTTTATGTGGATATTAAGTCAATAGGAACTTCCGTTTATGACCGATACTCTTCATCAAGTTACTGTAATTTATTATAATGATGAATCACTTGAATTGATGCACGAAACACTTAAATTTCCTGAGAATGAGCTAGGCAGAATTATTTTGTCTGAGCAATTCAAAGAGGGTAAGTCGATTATTGCTGTGTGTGAAGGTGAAATTCAGATTTTAAATAAATTAGGTGATAGAATTTTATTAGTAGAAGATGTTGCTTAGCCGATATTTTTTATTGTCTATTTAAGTAATTATCTAATTACCATACCGCTGTTAACTTTGTTCATCACCAATATTTAATTAGCGAATATGAAAATCTAAGTCACATTCGCTTTTATACGTCTAATATTATTTTGGCATTGTTGAAGCAGCTGGCGCTGATGGTTTGTGTTTTGCTAGCGCCTCAGCAATTTCTTTTGGCATGTATTTTTCATCATGTTTGGCCAATACTTCGCTTGCTTCTACAACCTGATCTTTTACTAAAACACCATTAGCCATTATACCTTGCCCTTCACGAAATAAATCAGGCAAAATACCTTGATATTTTACGGTAATTTTAGGACCAATATCCATTAGCTGAAAACTAACTTTTAAGGTGTTTTTATCGTGATGCACTGAACCGGGCACCACTAAACCGCCTACTCTGATGCGTTGTCCAATGACGGGTTTTACCCCAGTTTCTCGTTTGCCGTGTACAATTTCTGATGGGGTGAAAAATAAATCAATATTTTGACTTAATGCGTACAACACTAAACTGGCAACAATGCTTAAACCTATTAATACCGATGAGACAATAATTAAGCGTTTTTTTCTTCTTGGGTTCATAACTGCAACTCAACTGATTGATGATTAGCTTCGGCCTGCGCCGCTTGGTTTAATTTAGCAACGCGTTTTTGTCGCTGTTGAATTTGACGAATAATTTTTTTGCGATCAGCACGACTCGCTAAAATCAGTAACACTAACAATAACACCGTAACGCCATACGATAACCACACAAAAAAACCATAACCACCCATGGCTATAAAGTCTGCAACGCTATGAAAATGCACTATTGAACCTCCTTAGTCGTTAATAATTGAATTACCCATGGGCGCATGCTATTTCGAGCAAGTAGTTCGGTTTTAAATCGGTAACAAGCAATTGCCCCTACCAAACAGGCAAAACCAAAAAAGCACCATAAAAATGGCCAATACATACTGGCAGCCATGGCTGGTTTTCCAAATTTACTCACGGTAGCGCCTTGATGTAGAGTATTCCACCATTCCACTGAATAATGAATTATGGGTAAATTAATTACTCCAACTAATGCTAAAATACCTGCGGCTTTACCGGCTAATGTCTTATCTTCAAAGGCATTATGCAAAGCAATAACGCCTAGATAAAGAAATAACAAAATCAATTCAGAGGTAAGCCGTGCATCCCAAACCCACCATGTCCCCCACATAGGCTTTCCCCATGCTGAGCCGGTAATTAACGCAATTAAGGTAATTACTGCGCCTATTGGTGCTAATGCAGCAGCTGACGCATCGGCTAATTTGAATTGCCATACTAAGCTACAAAAAGCGGCTATAGCCATGGCTAAATAAATACCCATTGATAAAATAGAGCTAGGTACGTGGATATAAAAAATACGAAAACTTTCGCCTTGTTGATAATCTGCAGGGGCAAATAATAACGCCCAAATAATACCGATCGATAATATAACCACGGTAAGGCGGACCAACCAAACTTGTAATTTGCCAGCAAAGTGGTAAGACACTTCAGGGTTGGCATACGGGTGTAACCATTTCCACATTTAATTTGTACTCACTTTAAGTGCAGCACCAACAGCAAACGGTGCAAGCGTAAGAGAACCAACTAATAATGCACCGATTATAGCAAGTTGACCGCTAAATGGTAAATGCATTGTCGCACTGTCAATAGCGCTAGTAGCAAAAATGAGTAAAGGAATATACAAGGGAAGGACTAATAAACTGAGTAACACGCCGCCTTTTTTTATGCCAACCGTTAAACCAACGCCAATAGCACCAATTAAGCTTAATACTGGAGTGCCAAGTAATAATGTTAACATTAATGCCCCAAAACTTTGTTCAGGTAAGTGTAATAATACTGCCAATAACGGCGCGACAAATAGCAATGGTAAACCACTGATCAACCAATGCCCGGCAATTTTTGCCAGCACTAAAATAAAGATTGGGTATGGGCTTAATAGCATTTGCTCAAGCGAACCATCTTGATAATCGGCTTTAAATAATCGTTCAAGCGATAACAAGGTGGATAATAATGCAGCAACCCAAATAATACCGGGCGCAATACGTGCTAAAGTATTTGTTTCTGGACCGATGCCCAGCGGAAAAAGTGATACCACAATAACAAAAAATAATAATGGGTTTAACGTATCGTCTCTATGCCTAATCGCAATGGTTAGATCACGTTTAATCAATAGTATGAATGCGGCACGATAGGATAAGTTATTGGTATTGAACATTGCTAAAGTTCCTAAAAAAACCGATAGGCTAAGTGAATTTTTTTGATATCAGTTGCCGCTATAGATAAGTCTTGATGGGTAGTTAGCACAATAGCACCACCATTTGTTGCATGTTTTAAAAATAATCGCTCTAACGCTTGCACCCCTTGTTTATCAATAGCGGTAAATGGTTCGTCTAAAATCCACAGTGGAGCAGTGGTTTGATATAGCTGCGCCAATGCAATACGGCGATGTTGACCAGCGCTTAAATGGGATGCCAATGAATCTTCAAAACCCATTAAATTCACATGTTGTAAAGTTTGTTCAGCAGTTGTTGGGTCTAAGCCTGATAATGATAAATTAAAAGCTAAGTTTTCTTGGGCAGTCATTTCACCTTTGACGCCGGGCAAATGGCCTAAAAAGTTAAGTTGTTGATGATAATCTTCGCGATTAGCATGAATATTCTTTTGCTGAAAAAACACATCACCATCATAAGGCAAAGATAAACCAGCTAAAATGCGTAATAAACTGGTTTTACCCGCACCATTTGGCCCTTCTATTTGCACAATATCGCCTGCATTTACGCTAAAAGATAAATGTTCAAATAAAATTCTATCCTCACGAATACAAGTTAATTGATTAGCAGTTAGTAAAGGCAAAAGTACTCACTTTTGAATTGATAGTATTTAATATGAACAAATTAGCATGATGACGATAAGTGAATATTGATCTATATCGCGTGATGCTCATTAGCCGTTAATTCGGTGATAGAGTATACACAATGCAACGCACAGGAAAAAGGATTGTAATGGTATTTTTCAATCGTTATTCCAAACAACTATTGGTTGTTTGTTGATTCTCTTGTGTTTGAGATGCATCATCTGGCTCTGGGCAGTTTTCGCCTTGGCAAGTGTTTAATTTATCTTGCTCGAGTTGATCGTTTTTAAGTACTTGTTTCAAATCCTCCATGCGCTGTTTCACTGCAATTCCATAACTGTGATCATCACCCCACAACTTGGCGAGTGTGTGCATGGATTCATGATCGTGAGCTGCAAATAATTCACCAGCTCGTGCAGCAGCGGTTTGACTGTTACCTAGCAGGGTCAATGCTTCAATGCCTAAGTTCAGTGCTGAGTCAAACGTTTCGCGTCTAAATGAGCTGATACCTATGTTCATTAACTGATACGCGTGACGTCGGTCAACTGCTCGGGCAGCTATTTGTAGGTGGGGATAGTGTTTTTTAGCCAACATAGCTATTTCGATAATTTTATCTGCATCATCGATGGCAATCACCAACAGTTGAGCGGTTTTTGCACCTGAAGCAGCCAATAAATCTTGGCGTGCAGCATCACCATAAAAAACCTTGTTACCAAATCGGCGCAATAACTCAATTTGTCTCGGGCTATGGTCAAGAATAGACAAATGATAGCCTTGTGCAGTCAGTAATCTACCAATGATTTGTCCGAACCGACCATAGCCAGCGATGATCACATTTTTGGCTGGTTCTATTTGCTCTGGGGTGTCAAACGGTTGATGCAATTGCGTATTTTGGTTAACTACTTTTTCATAAACAATTAACAGCAATGGCGCCATTAACATTGATATAGCAACCACCAGGGTGATTAGTTTACTTTGTTCTGGACTGAGTATTTGTAATGAAGAGGTGAGCGATATTAATACAAAAGCGAATTCACCACCTTGAGCTAAAGCAAGTGTGAACAGTAATTTTTGTTTAGTTTTTAACTTAAACAGTACGGCAAGCAAGTATAATACTAAGGCCTTAATAATAATTAAGCCAAGCACTAGCATCACCACGTAAGCAAAGCGATGCATTAATAAGGGAAAATCGATCGACGCACCAACAGTGATAAAGAATAAGCCGAGTAATAGGCCTTTAAAGGGTTCAATATCAACTTCTAATTCATGTCTAAATTCACTTTCAGCCAATACCACACCGGCTAAAAAAGTACCCAGCGCTGGCGATAAACCAATTTTTTGCATGATCACCGCAATCACAATCACTAAAAATAATGCAAACAAGGTAAATAATTCACGTAAGCGGGTTTCGGCAATATATCGAAATAAGGGTGCTGAAATATATTTACCAGCGAAAATAATAGTAGCGATAACCGTTAATGATATTAGTACTTGTCCATACGCAGGGTAATGTTCAATTAAGTTATGATGGCTAGAAGCTAAAGTTATGGTGTCGTTGAACGCTAATAATGGTAATAGTGCTAGAATTGGAATAACAGCAATATCTTGAAATAATAACACTGAAAATGCATTTTGCCCTGCTTCTTGTTTAATCCAACCTTTTTCGGTTAAGGTTTGTAGCACAATTGCGGTTGACGATAACGCCAGCATCAAACCTAACGCCAAGGCGGTTTGCCAGTGCAACGATAGAAATTGATAGGCAATGATAAATAATAACAGGCTAGTGAGGCCAACTTGTAGACCACCTAATCCAACAATTGAATGTCTGAGTTTCCAAAGTCGTGACGGTTGTAATTCTAAGCCAACTAGAAATAACATCATTACTACACCAAACTCGGCAAAATGCATCACATCGGTTTGGTCGCCAACTAGTCCGAACACAAATGGCCCAATAAATATGCCAGCTAATAAATAACCTAGCACCGAACCTAACCCCAAACGTTTAGCTATTGGCACCGCTACAATGGCAGCGGCTAAGTAGATTACGGCCATTTCTAACATGTTTTCAGACCTTAGTTTTTAACAAAACGATTAAGTAACACGGGTAATAAAATACTGTCG
>Ga0316206_1002970_pt1 | contig 10217 bp, 15 predicted proteins | sample 6monthpyrite_MG_FD_204942 | JGI IMG/M metagenome (GOLD analysis project Ga0316206, IMG submission 204942) | Microbial mat bacterial communities from mineral coupon in-situ incubated in ocean water Damariscotta River, Maine, United States -... | ecosystem: Environmental > Aquatic > Marine >...
GCATAGGCCACGGCATCGTCCGGGGTCAGCGACCCGTCTGTTTCCAGCTTTAACGTCAGCTTGTCATAGTCCAGCACCTGGCCCTCGCGGGTGGGCTGCACATCGTAGCTGACCTTTTTCACCGGCGAATAGATTGCATCGATCGGCATCAGGCCGATGGGTGCATCTTCCGGGCGATTCTTGTCAGCGGCAACATAGCCTTTGCCGGTGTTGACGGTCAGCTCCATGAACAAATCGGCGCCATCGTCGAGGTGACAGATAACGTGATCCTTGTTCAATATCTCGATGCCAGCCGATTCGGAAATGTCGCCAGCGGTCACAACGGTCGGACCCTTGGCAGAGATCGACAGGCGTTTGGGCCCTTCGACTTCCATGCGAATCGCGACGCCCTTCAGGTTCAGCACGATGTCGGTGACGTCTTCACGCACACCGGGAACCGAGCTGAATTCATGCAGGACATTGTCGATCTGAACGCTGGTGATAGCCGCACCCTGCAGCGAGCTTAGCAGCACGCGGCGCAATGCGTTGCCCAGCGTCAGGCCAAAGCCACGCTCCAGCGGTTCAGCGATCACAGTCGCCTGACGCGCGGGGTCGTTACCCGGTTTGACGACCAGTTGGGTCGGCTTGATCAGTTCTTGCCAGTTTTTATGGATCATGCGTGTGCCTCCATTCTTGTCCTCTGCCCCATGTCCATTGGCAGACGACGCCCGAGGTATTCAAAACAAATACCCGGACCCCGGCAGAACACCGGGATCCGAGGGGAAAATCTTTGCCGTTAGACGCGGCGGCGTTTTGGCGGACGGCAGCCGTTGTGGGCCATCGGTGTCACGTCACGGATCGACGTGATGTTGAAACCAACCGCCGCCAGCGCACGAAGCGCGCTTTCACGGCCAGATCCGGGGCCTTGCACTTCAACTTCCAGCGTTTTCACGCCGTGTTCCTGTGCCTTTTTGCCTGCATCTTCGGCGGCCATCTGGGCGGCATAAGGCGTCGACTTGCGCGAGCCTTTGAAACCGCAGGTGCCGGACGAGGACCATGCAATCGCATTGCCCTGCACATCCGAGATCAGGATCTTTGTGTTGTTGAACGAGCTGTTCACATGCGCCACGCCAGCGGCGATGTTTTTACGCTCTTTACGCTTCGGGGCTCTCTTTTCACGTGCCATTGATCAGACCCCCTATTTCTTCTTGCCGGCAATGGCCCGAGCAGGGCCTTTGCGGGTGCGTGCGTTGGTATGGGTGCGCTGGCCGCGGACCGGCAGGTTACGACGATGACGCAGGCCACGGTAGCAGCCAAGGTCCATCAGACGTTTGATGTTCATCTGAGTTTCGCGGCGCAGGTCGCCTTCGACGTTCAGGTTGGCATCGATATATTCGCGAATCGACAGAACCTCGGCATCGGACAATTCGTTGACCCGGCGGGTTTCGTCGATTTTGGTGGCTTCACAGATGGCCTTGGCCGTCGTGTGCCCAATTCCGGTAATGTAGGTAAGCGCGATGGGTACGCGCTTGGCGGTGGGGATGTTTACCCCGGCGATACGTGCCACGTATGTCGTCCTTTTCCGTTGCGGTTCCGTACTTCCAGAACCTTTTTTCACAACCAAAGCCCGCCGATTTTTATGCCAGCGGGCCGTTATGTTAACTCTCTTGACCGATATTAGGGGGCGACCCCAAAGCACAGCCGATTCTCTTACGAGATAGCGCGAAATAAGGGGTTATTGCGGGGCCGTCAAGGGGGGCCGGTTGGCCCTGCCCCCGCTAGTTGATCGGACAGGCGTGAAACTCGGTCGGCCCCTCGCCGCCTTGTTCCCAGACCCGGACTAACCCCGGTTCATAATCGCTCATCTGAAAGGCAAAGACCGTGGGGTTGATAAAGCCCGGTTCAGCGCAATAACCGACCCGTGTATCAGTGCGTTCCTCGTGCCAGTAGATGTCGATGGGCGGCTGAAATTCGCAGTAAAATTCGATCTCATACATGCCATTGGCATCAAGGATCATCCCCATTTCCTGCACATCCTGGCCCGCGGCGATCAACGGGCACATTGCAGGGTCAGACACCAGCACAGGCGTTTCCTGGGCGACGGCGGCAGTAGCGGCCATCAGCGTCAGCGGAATCAAAAAAAGCTTTCTCATGTTGTAACCATACGCGGCTTTCATCAAAGCGGATACCGTAACCTGTAGCGCGATCTTGCCCCCAAGATATTTCAATTCCCGCTCGACTTTTCGAAGGCACTGGGAAACGGCCGCACCGGACGCCACTGCGAAAAGGCCGAAGCTGGAGAAGAATAAGATAAGCAACGTGCCAAAAAACCATTGCCGGCCGGAACGTTCATGACAGAGGCGGCCAATTCCGTCATCCAGTCTGCGCACCAGCAGGCGCTGGGGTCCGTCAACTTGGTTGAGATCGTCCGCCAAGGCCTGCGCCCCGTCTGTCAAAGTCGACGTTTTCGCCTGGAATCTTCGATCTGCCCAGCACCTCGCCCCGGCAGCGAAAAAACATTACCAGAAAGGCGATTGGGACTGACACATCTAGCACAGCCAACTACGCGGCGAGCACCAACAGCGCTGCCAGGTGCACCAAAAGTCATTGCCTGCCGAGTTTGCGAATCCGGGCATCAAGCGTTTTCAGCCTTTCCCTGCCCGGCTGATCCTGTGCGGGCATGCAACCGGCGTGGCTTAGCCCAACGCCGTCTTGATCTCTCCTGCAACGGCGTCGATTTCGCCCAGGCCGTTCACCGACTTCAGGTCGCCCTTGGCATAATAGTAGCCGATCAGCGGCGAGGTCTGTTTGTAATAGGCCATCAGGCGGATCTTGAGGCTTTCCTCATTGTCATCCGCCCGGCGCTTGAATTCGGTACCGCCACAGTTGGTGCATTTCCCGTCCGCCGGAATGGGTTTCATCTGGTCGTTATAGACCTCACCGCAGTCACCACAGGTCGAACGGGCGGTGATACGGGCGACCAGCGCCTCATCATCCACCTGCATCTCAACGACACAATCCAACGCCTGGCCAACGTCGCCCAACAGCGCGCCCAGGGCATCTGCCTGCGCCAGCGTGCGCGGGAAGCCATCAAAGATAAAGCCACCCGGCGCAGTGCCGGTCTCCAGCTTTTCGCGAATCAGGCCGATCACGATTTCATCCGTAACCAGATCGCCACGGTCCATCACATCGGCGACGACCTTGCCCATTTCAGTGCCGCTGGTGCGGGCCTCGCGCAGCATGTCGCCGGTCGACAGCTGCACCATCTGACGTTCGTCCACCAGAATGCGGGCCTGAGTTCCTTTACCGGCGCCCGGAGGCCCGAGGAGGATAATGTTCATGTCGGATGTCCCTTTTTCGAACCGCGCGTTGACCGCGCAGGAGATTTAGCGTCTGGCCGGGCCCCGCTTGCCACGCTTTTTGCCGCGCAACTGGGACTTTTCAATCAGACCTTCGTACTGGTGCGCCAGAAGATGGCTTTGCACCTGTTGGATCGTATCCATCGTTACCGACACAACGATCAGCACTGACGTGCCCCCAAAATAGAACGGAATCGCCAACTGGCTGCGCAATATCTCTGGCAGCAAGGTGATCAGCGCCAGATAGCCAGAACCCAGCACAAGAATACGTGTGACAACGTAATCCAGATATTCCTCGGTTTTCTTGCCCGGGCGAATACCGGGAACAAACCCGTTCTGGTTTTTCAGGTTCTCGGCCACGTCGTCGGTCTTGAAGCTGACGTTGAAGGTGTAAAAGAAGGTAAAGAAGATCACCATGCTGGCGAAGAACAACAGGTACAGCGGCTGGCCAGGACCAAAATAGGCCAGGATTGTCGCCATCACCGGGCCGGTCTGGCTGCCCGAGAAAGTCGCCAGTGTGGTCGGCAGCAACAGCAGCGAACTGGCGAAGATCGCCGGAATAACGCCTGCCGGGTTGACCTTGATTGGCAAGTGGCTAGAGCCACCTTCGTACATCTTCATACCGGCCTGACGGCGCGGGTACTGGATGTGAATCTTACGCAGGGATCGTTCCATGAAGACCACAAAGCCGATCACCACCACGACCATCAATATCACACCAATGACCACCACAGGGCTGATCGCGCCGGAACGGCCAGAGGCAAAGAATTGTGCCAGCGCCGATGGAACCTCGGCGATGATGCCGACGAAGATGATCAGGGAAATACCGTTGCCGATGCCGCGCGAGGTGATCTGCTCACCCAACCACATCAGGAACATGGTGCCGCCGACCAGCGTCATCACGGTCGCGGCCCGGAAATACCAGCCCGGATCAGTGACCAGATCGCCGGCCTCAAGCGAAACGGCAAGCCCATAGGCCTGAAAGGTCGCCAGAAACACAGTGCCGTAGCGGGTGTACTGGTTGATTTTCTTGCGCCCGGGTTCACCCTCTTTTTTCAACGCCTCCAGCTGCGGCACCATGGCGGTCAACAACTGGATGATGATCGAGGCCGAGATATAGGGCATGATCCCAAGGGCAAAGATGCCCATACGGCTGATCGCGCCGCCGGTGAACATGTTGAGAATACCGCCCAGACCGGTTTTGGCCTGATCCATGAACTCGCGCAGCGCATTGGCGTCAATGCCAGGCACAGGAATGTAGGTGCCAAGGCGATAGATGATCAAAAGCCCGATGGTAAAAAAGATGCGGCTGCGCAGCTCGGTGGCCTTACCAAAGGCCCCCCAACTCATATTAGCGGCCATTTGCTCTGCTGCGGATGCCATTTAGCGATCTCTCTTAAGCAACGCGCCGCCCTGCGGTTTCCCGGGGGCGGCACTTGGAAAACTTGAAGACATGTAAGCAGCGTTGGCGCTGCTCACAAGTTCTTATTCTGCTGCTGCCGCGGTTGTGACCGTCAGAGAGCCGCCTGCTTTCTCGACCGCGTCCTTGGCTGACGCACTTGCGCCGGTGACCTGCAGGTCGATTTTGGCGGTGATTTCACCCTTGGCCAGCACACGCACACCGTCAAGCTTGCGACGGATCACACCGGTTTCCACCAGCACGTCCTCGGTGATCGCCGATTTGGCGTCAAGCGTCTTGGCGTCGATGAATTTCTGGATCAGGCCCAGGTTGATGACAGCGAATTTCTTGCGGTTCGGCTTGTTAAATCCACGCTTTGGCAAACGCTGGTAAAGCGGCATCTGGCCACCCTCGTAGCCATTGATCGCCACACCCGAGCGGGATTTTTGACCCTTGATACCACGGCCAGCGGTCTTACCAGTGCCGGAACCGGCGCCACGGCCAACGCGTTTGCGGGTTTTGGTGGCACCTGGATTGTCGTGCAGTTCATTCAGTCTCATGTCGCTTCTCCTTTGCCGGATGCGGCCCCCAGCGACGGGAGCGGCCGACCACGGCTTTTGCAAATAAATGGACTCAAGGGCTGAGGCCACCGGCGGCGTATAGCCCCGTGGGGGTGAGGGATCAAGAGGAGTCTTGGCCAAACAGAGGGCAGCGCCCGACCCTGGGTGGGCGCCCGCCTCAGTTCAGTCATGCGAAGTTGGATTCACACGCACCACGTTAGTGCTGTTCGCAACGTCGCAAAAGCGCCCTCCCGGGGGGGAGGGTCGGGCGCTGCCCGGTCGGGGACCGGGCGAGTGGTAGCAATGTATTCGGCCTTTTCCGGATGCGTTATTTGCAGGTTAAATTTTCACCCTTTACAATCGCCAATTTTACCCTATTTTACCCTACAGGCAAAATCAAAAGGTTAAATCCAAATGGATCAAGGTAAAATTAGGGCAAAAATCTTTGAATGGCTGAGGCAGCACTACGATGTCAAAGAGGTGAAGGATCTATCTTCGGGCTCAGGTGTTCCGAAGCTGTCGCGGTTAGAGGTGCTTGAGGTAGGGGCCGCTGGAGCGCGGCTACGCTATGCGGTGAAGATATCCGGAAATTCCGGACGAATTTCCTTTAGCCGGGAAAGCACCGGAACGTGGAAGCTGCTCTCGGAAGTTGATCGCGTTCTGTACGGGTTTGTCTCTCGGGATAACCCCAACACACTGCAGATCAAGGTGTTCAGCCAATCGACAATACTCAACGCGTTCGAGAGTACGTACCTCGAACTCGAAAAACAGGGGCAGGCGCACCTTCCAATCTGGCTGAGCCCTCGAAGGGAAGAAGGGCATAGATTTTTCGGCTCGGGGTTTGAAGACCAAGCCATTACCGAGACAACGCTAGAACTACACCTCGACGAGACGCCCGAAAAATCCGATGAAGAAAGTGGTGAGAAGACTTCTCGAGCGAATACCAAGGGGGAACTCGGGATCATGGAACATGTCAAGGAACTGCTGGCCGAACATATCGGTGTTGATCCGAAAAAGATTGAAATTGAAATTAGAATTCGTCCCTAACTAAAACGCCCCGGCGTTTCCACCGGGGCGTTCTCAAATCTCGTAGGGTGCGCATTGATGCGCACCTTCACCGAGGTCGCTTAGTCGCGCTCTTCGATGATTTTGACCATATGCGGGATCTTGTTGACCATGCCGCGCACTGCGGGGGTGTCTTCAAGCTCGCGGGTTTTGTGCATCTTGTTCAGGCCCAGGCCGATCAGCGTCTGGCGCTGTTTGGCGGGGCGGCGGATCGGGCTGCCGATCTGTTTTACGACGATGGTTGCCATGGTTTAGGCCTCCTCGGTTGCGGCTTCGGGCGCAGGGGCCGGGGCCTCTTCGCGCTTGGGCAGGATGTCGGCCACCTTTTTGCCACGACGTTGCGCGACCATACGGGGGCTGGATTCAGCCTTGAGACCGTCAATGGTGGCGCGGATCATGTTGTAGGGGTTCGCGCTGCCGAGCGACTTTGACACGACGTCCTGAACGCCCAGCATTTCGAAAACGGCACGCATCGGGCCGCCTGCGATGATACCGGTACCGGCCGGGGCAGTACGCATCGTCACCTTGCCAGCGCCGTGACGGCCATAGACGTCATGGTGCAACGTGCGGCCTTCGCGCAGCGGCACGCGGATCATCTGACGCTTGGCTTGCTCTGTGGCTTTGCGAATGGCCTCTGGGACCTCTTTCGCTTTACCTTTGCCAAAGCCGACGCGGCCCTTTTGGTCACCAACAACGACAAGGGCTGCAAAGCCGAAACGCTTACCACCCTTGACGGTTTTGGAAACGCGGTTGATCGCGACAAGGCGATCGGCAAATTCTGGGGTCTCGTCGCGGTCGCGACGTCCGCCCCGGTGTGGTTCTCTGGCCATTTGGCATCCTTAGGTTTCAGCGACTGGCGCCGGTGTTTTCCAATCGAGGTGAGCGCATAGGCTCCCCGATCATCGAGGCGGGGTTTCCCGCCTTCGCGTTGATATCGAAAGGTGCGTGCAAGCACGCACCCTACGGGCAGTCGGTAGGGTGCGTGCTTGCACGCACCACCACCTTAGAACTTCAAGCCACCTTCACGGGCAGCTTCGGCCAAGGCCTTGACTTTCCCGTGAAACAGAAAGCCGCCACGGTCGAAATAACAGGTTTCGACCCCGGCCTTCTGGGCCCGCTCGGCGATCGTGGTACCAATCTTCGTAGCAGCATCCACGTTGTTCTTGCCGACAAGGCCCAGATCTTTCTCGAGCGTCGAGGCCGACGCAATCGTCACGCCGTTCACGTCGTCGATCAGCTGGACACTGATGTTCTTGTTGCTGCGGTGTACCGACAGGCGCGCGCGCCCGGCGTTCATTTTCCGCAGCTTGTTCCGGACGCGCAGGCGGCGCTTCAGAAACAGGGTTCTTTTGCTGTTTGCCATCTAAACGGTCCTTACTTCTTCTTACCTTCCTTACGGAAGATATATTCGTCTTTGTACTTGATGCCTTTGCCCTTGTAGGGCTCGGGCTTACGCCAGGCGCGAATGTTCGCTGCGACCTGACCCACAAGCTGCGAGTCGATACCTTCGACGATGATCACGGTCTGCTTGGGGCAGGTTACCGTGACACCCTCGGGCACCTCGAAATTGACATCATGGCTGAGGCCAAGCGCCAGTTTCAGGACATTGCCCTGAATCTGGGCACGATACCCAACGCCATTGATTTCAAGCTCTTTCTTGACACCGTTGGCGACGCCATTGACGCAGTTCGCAATCATGGTCCGCGACATGCCCCATTGCTGGAGTGCACGCTTGGACTTTCCACGCGGGGTGATCGAAACAGCGTTTTCTTCCACGGCGATGGTGACATCGTCCGTGGCGGTAAAGCTAAGCACGCCTTTCGGGCCCTTAACTTCGACGGTCTGACCCGAGACGGATGCGCTAACACCCGACGGCAGATCAACCGGCTTTTTACCAATGCGAGACATCGTGCCCTCCTTAGAATACGGTGCAGAGCACTTCGCCGCCAACATTGGCCGACCGTGCTGCTGCATCCGTCATCACGCCTTTCGACGTGGACACGATGGAAACACCCAGGCCCTGACGGACCGAAGGAATTTGGTTAACGCCCATGTAAACCCGACGACCGGGTTTGCTGACGCGCTTGACTTCGCGAATGACCGGGGTGCCTTCGTAGTACTTGAGGGCGATTTCAATAGCCGGGTGGCCATCTTTACCAGTCATCGGCTCGTAGCCGCGAATGTAGCCTTCGTCGGCCAGCACATCGAGCACCCAGGCTCGCAGCTTGGACGCAGGCGTCTCGACAACGGATTTGCCACGCATTTGCGCGTTGCGGATCCGGGTGAGCATATCTCCGAGAGGATCGTTCATTTAAATACTCTCCTTACCAGCTCGATTTCACGAGGCCGGGGATCTGGCCAATAGAGCCCAGTTCCCGCAGCGCGATCCGCGAAACCTTGAGTTTACGGTAATAGGCGTGAGGACGCCCGGTGAGTTGGCAACGGTTGTGCAAACGGGTGGCAGAGCTGTTGCGCGGCAGTTTCGCCAGCTTCAGCGAAGCGCGAAAACGCTCTTCCATCGGCTTGCTTTCGTCGTTCACGATCTCTTTCAGCGCTTTCCGCTTGGTGGCGTATTTTGCCACCAGCTTTTGGCGCTTGGTCTCGCGTTCGATCATTGATTTCTTAGCCATTACGTATTCTCTCCCGCGCTCAGCTGTTGAAGGGCATGTTGAAAGCTTTCAACAGCGCCTTGGCTTCCGCGTCGGATTTCGCGGTGGTGCAGATGACAATGTCCATGCCCCAGATTTCATCGACCTGATCGTAGTCGATTTCAGGGAAGACGATGTGCTCTTTGAGGCCCATGGCATAGTTGCCACGACCATCAAACGACTTGCCCGGAACGCCGCGGAAGTCGCGGATACGGGGCATCGCCACGGTGATCAGACGGTCGAGGAATTCGAACATCCGGTCGCCGCGCAGGGTTACCTTGGTTCCCAGCGCCATGCCTTCACGCACCCGGAAGGACGCGATCGAGTTCTTGGCGATGTTGACCATGGCCTTCTGGCCAGCAATCTGCGTCAGGTCAGCCTGGGCCGACTTGGCTTTCTTGCTGTCACGAACCGCCTCGGCACCACAGCCGATGTTCAGCACGACTTTTTCCAGCTTGGGGATCTGCATCTCGTTTTTATACGAGAATTCTTCCTTCATCGCGGCGCGGATGGTGTCGGCATACAACGCCCGCAGACGCGGAGTGTAATTTGCTGCATCAAGCATCGATCACGTCCCCCGTGGTCTTGGCAAAACGAACTTTCTTGTCGCCTTCCATGCGGAACCCGACGCGGGTGGCTTTACCGTTCGAATCCAGCAGCGAAAGGTTGCTGAGGTCGATTGGCATCGCCTTGGGCTGACGTCCGCCCTGGCTGTTCTGGGTTTGCTTGGTGGCACGGATCGAGATGTTGATCCCGTCCACAACGGCTTTGCCGGTCTTGGGGCTGACAGAGACGATATCGCCCTGCTTGCCTTTGTCCTTACCGGTCAAAACGACGACCTTGTCGCCTTTTTTGAGTTTCGCAGCCATCAGAGCACCTCCGGAGCCAGCGAGATGATCTTCATGAAGTTCTTGCCGCGCAGCTCGCGAACAACTGGCCCAAAGATACGCGTACCCAGCGGCTCGTTGTTGTTGTTGAGAATGACAGCAGCGTTGCGATCAAAGCGGATCGCAGTGCCGTCTTCGCGACGGACTTCTTTGGCGGTGCGCACGACGACGGCCTTACGGACGTCACCTTTCTTTACGCGACCGCGCGGGATGGCTTCCTTTACCGAGACGACAATGATGTCGCCAACGGATGCGTATTTACGCTTGGAACCACCCAGGACCTTGATGCACTGAACACGGCGAGCGCCGCTGTTGTCAGC
>Ga0316206_1002971_pt1 | contig 10206 bp, 11 predicted proteins | sample 6monthpyrite_MG_FD_204942 | JGI IMG/M metagenome (GOLD analysis project Ga0316206, IMG submission 204942) | Microbial mat bacterial communities from mineral coupon in-situ incubated in ocean water Damariscotta River, Maine, United States -... | ecosystem: Environmental > Aquatic > Marine >...
GATCTGGCGTTATGATTCATTGCCTGTTTCCTGAACCAGCACCCACGGTGGAACGACGACGGCCCAAAAGATCGGGTCTTCAGCAACCCAGCGTTTCGCATCATCATCCATGGCGCGCCAGATTTTATTATCCTTCATCCACGCTGCAATGGCGGCCTTGTCATCTTTTATAAATTTTGCAGAAACATCAATAAGATCAAGACTGGTGTCGATGGCCACAACCATGCCACGGGCAAATTGTACCTGTATGTCTTTCCAGTTGCATTTTCCCGATTCAATATTGAGCGTTTGACGTAACTCTTCTGCGTTGAGTTCAAGTTTTTCGTCCTGGAAGTTTTCAAAATCCATAAACTAGTTTCACTTTTTTTGGTCTTTAATCAGTTTATTTATTTCTTTGTAGCGAAAACAATCGGTGATGTGGTCATTCACTAAGCCCATTGATTGCATAAAGGAATAACAGATCGTGGGCCCCACAAAGGTGAAGCCACGTTTTTTTAATGCTTTACTCATTGCATTTGAAATGTCGGTAGTTGCCGGTAACTGACTATGGTTTTTCCATTTATTAATAATGGGAGAGCCATCAACAAAGTCCCAGACGAAGTCGCTGAGTTTGCCTTCATGTTCGCGTAGTTCTAAATAAGCACGGGCATTTTTTACGGTGCCCTCGACTTTTAAGCGGTTGCGTACAATGCCGGCATCATTTAACAGCGCTTCAATTTTACGTTTGTCATAGCGGGCAATGAGTTCCGGTTTAAACTTGTCAAAGACTTTGCGGTAGTGAGCACGTTTTTTTAATATCGTAATCCAGCTTAAGCCTGCCTGTGCGCCTTCGAGAATCAATTTTTCGAATAACTTACGGTCGTTATAAACCGGCACGCCCCATTCGGTATTATGGTATTTAACATAAATAGGTTCAGTGCCACACCAGGGGCAGGTATGTTGGTCTTTAGTTACAGTTTTGGCATTCATCTTAACGACATCTTCGCTTATTATAAATCGGTATTATTTACTGTTAATCGCTTGCTGCATTGCGACACCCAATTCACTCGGTGATTTAGCTGTTACAACACCTGCCGCTTCAAGAGCGGCAAATTTCTCACTTGCGGTTCCTTTACCGCCGGCAATAATGGCACCTGCATGTCCCATGCGCTTTCCTTTCGGTGCGGATGCGCCTGCAATAAAGGCAGCGACCGGTTTGGTGACATTGGATTTAATATATTCAGCCGCTTCTTCTTCTGCGGTGCCGCCAATTTCCCCCACCATTAAAATGGCTTCGGTTTGTGGGTCGTTTTCAAATAATTCCAGGCAGTCAATAAAGTTAGTGCCGGGGATCGGGTCGCCACCAATACCAATGCAAGTACTCTGACCAAAACCAAGTTCGGTGGTTTGATTAACCGCTTCATAGGTTAAGGTGCCCGAGCGCGACACGATACCTATTTTACCCTTCTGATGTATATAGCCAGGCATTATGCCAATCTTACATTCGCCGGGGGTAATAATGCCGGGGCAGTTTGGGCCAATTAAACGTGAACCTGCTTCACGTACAACACGTACGGCTTCAAGCATGTCCAGAGTTGGAATGCCTTCGGTAATACAGACAATTAATTTAATCCCTGCATCCACGGCTTCAAGAATAGCGTCTTTACAAAACGGTGCAGGGACAAAAATAATCGACGCATCGGCCTGGGTTTCGGCTACTGCATTTTTAACCGTATTAAAAACCGGTAAGCCCAATGCAGTTTGGCCACCTTTACCCGGTGTAACACCACCAACCATTTTGGTGCCATATTCAATCGCCTGCTCGGAATGAAACAGGCCTTGCTTGCCGGTGAAACCCTGACAAATTACTTTGGTATCCTTATTGACCAGTACACTCATGAGCCTGCTCCTATACTGACTCGTACGCCAGTTGCTACAAGCTCAACAATCTTTTGGGTTGCCTGTTGCAGTCCTTGTACGGCCACCACTTTTACGTTGCTGTTTTGTAAAAGTTCTAATCCTTGTTTGGCTTTGTTGCCTTCTAAACGTACGACTACGGGAACGTTAATGTCAACTTCCTGCAGCGCACCAATAATGCCTTCTGCAATCATGTCGCAACGCACTATACCGCCAAAAATATTCACTAAAATACCTTTTACTTTTTCGTCGGATAAAATAATTTTAAACGCTTCGGCAACACGTTCTTTGGTTGCGGTGCCGCCAACGTCTAAAAAATTTGCCGGCTCTGCGCCGTTGAGTTTAATTAAATCCATGGTCGCCATGGCCAGGCCAGCACCGTTGACCATGCAACCAATCTGGCCATCTAATGAAATGTAATTTAAATCCCATTCTTTAGCGCGATGCTCACGCTCATCTTCCTGGGTAACATCTTGTTTGGCTTTGAATTTAGGGTGGCGATACAAGGCATTATCATCAATGGTGATCTTTCCATCCAGACACAGTAAGTCCCCAGCTTTAGTGATGACCAGGGGGTTAATTTCAACCAGACTTAAATCATTGCTAATAAATAAATCCGCCAGGCCGGTTAACAGTTTGGAAAACTGTTTAATTTGCTCACCCTGCAAGCCTAAACCAAAGGCAAGGTCGCGCGTCTGAAAAGGTTGCAAGCCGGTCATGGGATGAATGGCGGCTTTTAAAATTTTATCAGGAGTGGCTTCGGCAACTTTCTCAATTTCCATGCCGCCTTCGGTGGAGGCCATAATGACAACTTGCTGCAAGGCACGGTCTATAACAACGCCAAGATAAAGTTCTTGTTCAATCTCACAGGCTTCTTCAATTAAAATCTGATTGACCGGCTGACCTTTAGCATCGGTTTGGTAAGTAACCAGATTAGTGCCAAGCATGTTGTACACAAAATCCATCACTTCTTTTTTATCAGCCGTAACTTTTACTCCACCCGCTTTACCGCGCCCTCCGGCATGTACCTGGGCTTTAACCACCCAGTGTGAAATTTCCATATCATGCAAAGCGGATTCGGCTTCACTCACCGTAGAGATAACACGGCTGTTAGGAACCGGCATACCGTATTTGGCAAACAGGTGTTTCGCTTGGTATTCATGTAAATTCATAAGGTATCCAAAGTCATTAGGCAGTAGTGGTACGGGTGTAGAAGTGGTTATATTTTAACGTATATTGAATGCATATATAAGGCGTAAGACGATGAGACAGGGTTTAAGGTAGAAGCGAGTTTGTTGAGACAAATAGAGGCACAAAAAAAAGGATGCTCTTCAGCATCCCATAATAGGAGTATATAAAGTGGTATTTAAGGAATATAAAATATGGAGATAGTTGCCACGACAAACACAACGAGTATCAATGTGTCATGTTTTAGTAGCCATTGTTTTAACGTCTTAGGTTTTGATTCCAGGCCATAAAGATTATCAGATTTCATGCACGATCCCTTTAGTTAGAACGTAAGGCTCACCCCGCATAAGCCTTTAACTAATGTGATTATCGACACATTTTAAGAAAGACTTTAACCGGTTTAAGTATTTGATAATAAAGGTATTACGAGTATTTTACGTTCAAGATCAGGTAGTTAATTTCACCCTGTGGAGTCAAAACATTTACATCATCATTGGTATGTTTCTTGAGTAATGCTCGTGCCATGGGTGAGTCAACGCTTATATAGCCGAGCTTGGGATTAAGCTCATCGGGGCCCACAATGCGGTAAGTGACTTCTTTGCCATCATCCTCCTCCAGCGTCACCCAGGCACCAAAAAAAACCTGTTCGGGCTTATCGGGAATACGGTCTACAACGGTTAGATCCGGTAGACGTTTTTGTAAATAGCGAATCCGGTAATCAATTTCACGTAGTTCTTTTTTGCGATAAATATATTCGGCATTTTCCGAGCGATCCCCTTCAGCCGCGGCCGCTGATAAGTGCATGGTGACATCCTTACGGCGTACCCAAAGCTGCTGCAATTCTTTTTGCAGGCAGGCATAACCCTCCGTGGTGATATACGGCGATTTTATTGCAGCGGGTGGGCGATAACGCCCCATATTTCGACCTTTCACGGCTAAAGTATATAGTAGTCAGTGCATATAGTTGTGGAAATAAACAAGCCGCTTGTTAGTATTGAATATTGAAGAGAGAGAAAGTGCTAAAAACAGACTTTAATAAGGAAACCAGGATGCTATTTAATTTAAGAAATTGGGGGAGTGTTATACCCTTTGTAAAAGAAACATTTTTGCGCTTCCCCCTGGTATTACTTTGTGCACTCGGTGCAACGTTCCTTGCTCTACTGATGGTTCACCATGTTGAGCTGATCAACAAAAGCAATCTTGTGAAAATTTATTCAACCTTAATATTTGCAACCATTGGATTAACTTCACTCAAGCTTCTGGTTGAAAGCGAGAAATGGTCAGTTACTAAATATACTATGGGTGTGGTAATTGTATTGGCCGTCATTGTTCTATTCGTCTGGACAGTGTTTATTGAAAAAACCGCATCAACCTACCTCTTTTTCTCTTTAGCACTTACAACGAGTTTACTAATTGCACCTTATATTAACCGCGAAAGTACACAAGCTTCATTCTGGTACTTTAATTATAAAACGGGGGTAGCGGTATTTTTTGCTGTTGTAGCAACAATTGTTTTGGGTGCAGGGGTATCTTTAAGTTTATTGAGTATCGGGTATTTATTCGAAGTCAAAATCTACTCTAAGTTATATGCTGATATATGGGTGATGAGTTGGGGAATACTTTTCACCGTCTACTTGTTAGCGAACATCGCCAAAGAATTTGATTTTGAAGAAGAGAATTGCAGTTTTCCCAAGGGGATAAGTTTTATAACCAACTATATTCTGGTGCCATTGATGTGGGCGTATATGGCTATTTTGTATGCCTACTTTTTTAAAATTATTATCCAGTGGGAACTACCACGTGGCAACATGGGTTGGGTTATTACTGCTTTTGGTAGTATCGGTATTTTAACCAAGCTCCTTGCTTACCCGATTCGAAATGATGGCACTCGTTTACTAGTGTTATTCGATAAATACTATTACTACGCATTGATTGTCCCAATTATTTTATTAGGTGTTGCCATTGGGGTACGTATAAATAATTACGGCATTACTGAGTCACGTTATGCTGTTATTTTACTAGGTATATGGTTTACGTTGGTTACATTATTAACGGTAATAAAAAAAGACCGTTTCCATATTAAGTATGTGCCAATACTGTTTGCCATTCTGGCCTTCTTTGCATCATTTGGTCCGTGGGGAGCTGTTGAAATGTCGATCAACAGCCAGGTCAGCCGGTTTGAATCGGTGCTGATAAAAAACAATTTATTAGTGAATGGTCAGGCGGTAAAGCTTCAAGGTGACCTTTCTTTTACCGAGCGTAAAACGATAAGTTCAATAGCAGATTATTTAACCGTTAATGACAACCGCTTTAAAAGAATTAAGCCCTGGTTTAAAACGTTGCTGTCTGAATCTGGAACTGATGAAATAACCACGAAACGCAGAAGAGGTAGTAAAGATCTTATAGGTTTAATGGGGGTTGATTATTTAAATCGTTGGAACGGAAAAAATACTAAACAATTAAATAGTTTTACCTATGGTGCTGGTAATACCAATTTAAGTAAGGCCATGATAAATGTGAGCGGTTATGATTTCGTCGGCCGTGGCTATTTATACACTAAAAGCAAAGCCAAAATTAAACTATATAAATTCAAGCATAATGAAAAAAACAAAGTTCTTAAGCTAACCGGTACGAATCAAAGTGTCATTGTTCAAATAGATGACGGAGAACAGGTTAAGTATGATATAGCGAATGTCGTTCGTGAATTAAGAGATAAAAAAGAGAATATGATAACCCCGGCGAATAAAGTCAAACTAACATTAACGCAAAGTAGTACAGGCGGGGATGTCAAAATACAACTTCGTTTGGAAAAAATACAAGGCAAGGTAACTGCTGATAATAAAATTGATATCAGTACAGTACGTTATTTTATTATGCTGAAGTTTGTTAAGAGAGATACTTTGTAGTGATACTCACTAATTCCTGGCGGAATTGGTTTCGCCATAGCTAAAGGTATTGCTCATCTCAGGAAAACCTAACAAATCTTTAAACCGAACCGGTGCAGACAACGCGCCTCTTGGTTAACTCAGAACTCAGATGTTTTTGTGTAAAAAAAGGGGAAATTCTTATGCTAAATCTACATCCAAATTGCGAGTGCTGTGACAAGGATCTGCCTTTTGATTCTACAGAAGCTAATATATGCACTTATGAATGTACTTTCTGTACTGAATGTGTAGAGGGTATACTCAAAAATGTATGCCCAAATTGTGGTGGTGGCTTTGTACCAAGGCCAATTCGCCCTAAAATAGAACATAGATCGGGCGTAAGTATCATTCATCAACCAGCTTCAACAAAAAGAATAAATACTAAATATAGTCGAGAAGAGCTATCAGAATTTTGTAATTCCATTAAAGACATTGCACCGGAAAATAGGTAAATGTTTAAAACACATAACTACACGCTCGTTCGGGCGCAAACTACGCTACGCTTTGTTTGCGCCGCACAGTTTGGTCGTTATTTTTTAAAAGGAAATCGAAACAGATGCTCTGGATTAAAACTTTCCATATATTATTTGCAATCAGTTGGTTGGCCGGTATCTTTTATTTGCCGCGGATCTTTGTTCATTATTCTGAAGGCAAAGAGGCTGGCGAGGATGTACGGCGTCTTAAAATAATGGGAGAAATGTTATTTAAGTTCATGTCTTTAATGGCTGTCATTTCAATAACATTTGGTGCTATTTTGTGGCTATGGTTTAATATTACTGGTATGTGGTTATACGCAAAATTATTTTTTATACTTGCCTTATTAATTTATCACGGCGTATGTTGGAAGTATGTAAAACAAATGTCTCAAGATATGTTACTGAAAAAGGGAAGGTTTTATCGTAATTTCAATGAATTATCATTGTTAATAATTATCCCTATTCTTATACTTGTGGAATTAAAGCCTATATAAAACATAACAAGTCATCACTTAAACCGCTAACCGCTTGCTTTGCTCTCGGCTAATGGCCGTTTACCTCGACGTTAGCCCTTATGGTTTAGCCACCAAATGCATTGCTTTAAACATTTTCCTTAGGTCTTTTGCCTTTTGAGTGGCGGAGTACTCAATGAGAGGAGGGACTTCAGGATAAATTTTTCTAGATACAAGCCCATCTTGTTCTAATGCTCGCAATTGGTTAGTAAGCATAGCTTGGGTTATGCCATCAAATTTCGGCGAAGTTCATTGAAGCGATGTGTACCTCGAAGTATTTATGGTATTAAAAATAGTACTATGTACTAAAAAAATTGCTCCAGTTGACATTAAACTCTTCCTCAATCAAGATGTATCAATGAATACAAATCTTACGCGACAGGTAGCTCGAATTATAATCATCATTCCATAGGTATGGTGGGATTATTGATGCGTTTATACTTTGTCAAACCCGCCCAAGAGGCGGGTTTTCTATATCTGCCTCATGGGTTTAATCCAGGCTAATGGAGATAGTATGAAGAAAATAGTAGTGTTCGGTAAACCCGGTAGCGGTAAATCTACTTTAAGTAATAGTCTGGCGTCAGCTACGGGAATTAAATTGCATGCATTAGATTCAATAGAATTTAAAAAAAATGGAGATAGAGTAGACCGTGTGACATTCGATGAAGAGCATGAAAGTATACTATCCTCTGATAGCTGGATTATTGACGGTTTTGGACCTATTAAGTCATTTAACAAGCGACTGGATGTAGCTGATACATTGATCTATATAGAATTGCCTTATATTATCAGCTATTGGCTGGTGACAAAGCGGTTATTAAAAGGGTTACTTATCAAACCCATAGGGTGGCCCGATGGTAGCTCTATTATAAAGGGAACCCTGGAAAGCTATAAGGTGCTAAGACTTTGTCCAAAATTCTGGAATAATAGTTTTATGCAGAAATTAGAAAAAATATCGACTAATAAATCTTTATATGTAATTCGGTCGGTTTCTGAATTAAATAGTTTTGTTGATAACAACGTGAGATAAAAATCATATAACAACAAGCTCAAGAAGGACTTGGGTAAGCTGTCTTCTCACCCAAGCCTCTTAGCGTGGCGTTGAGTCTATAGAAAACCCTCTAAGTTGAAATGAAGTTATAATGTGAGTCATATAAGCAGTTAAAGATTATTTAATCTCAAATAAATATTATTTTTATCATTTGTTTCGCCTTTACAGCGACATTTAATATAATCAATACTTTTATATATGGATAGATATTTTTACCATTTCAATTTAAGCACCATAAAGTACTTGTTTATAGGTTTTTCTACAGTCTCGTTATACAAGAATGAATATATTGAGTTGGTTTATGAAAAATATTGTTGAACTTGAAACTAAACGTCTTATTTTGAGGCAATGGCATAAAGAAGATTTAGAAGCCTTTGCTTTACTTAATGCTGACCCAGAAGTGATGGAATTCTTTCCGAAGGTATTGAGTAGAAAAGAAAGTAACGAAATGGCTGAAAAAATTAAAAATCTAATATCTGATAGAGGCTGGGGTTTTTGGGCTGTTGAAGTTAAAAATGAGAATCCGTTTATAGGTTTTGTTGGTCTTCATGAACCACATTATGACCTTCCATTTAATCCTTGTGTAGAAATAGGATGGCGATTAGCAAAAAACTATTGGGGTATGGGGTACGCCACTGAAGCCGGAAGTGCATCTCTCGAGTTTGCTTTTGACCAACTTAATTTAGATGAGGTGTATTCTTTTGCTACGGTTCATAACATCAAATCACAGGCAGTGATGGGGAGGCTGAGGTTAAAAAACACAATGTCAAATTTTAATCACCCCGCTATTCCCAAGGACAGTCCACTTAGAGAACACGTGCTGTACAAAATTGACAAAAAAAGTTGGGTGCTAAATCATGTGTAACTCTGTAAATTAAGGTACGCGGTTATGTACGACTAATAAGTACGTCAACAAGGGCGTTGACCTTAAATCTGAAATTAATGCATTTTATTAAAATGGCAAATAACACGGCGCATAAGCGGGATGGTCAAAAGACTATTAGCTTTTGCCGTTACTTAGCTTAATTGTTAGCAGCCGAAAAAGTGTAGTGTGATGACAACTTACTCTGATAAAAAAATTGTTGATTCGTGGATGAAAAATGCAAAGCCGTGGATTGTAGCTATTAGAGACAATGAAATAGAAAGCAGATCTCTCATTACAAATAAAGCAATAATCGATACTATTTTACATAAAACACCTAAAACTGTTCTTGATATAGGGTGCGGAGAGGGATGGCTGTCTAGAGAACTTAATAAATCAGGTATTAATACGCTCGGTATAGATGTTGTCCCTGAATTAGTGGACGCGGCAAATCAGAATGGTGGCGGTATATTTAAGTTAGTATCATATGAAGAACTGACTCAAGATGCTGTTAAAGGGAAGTTCGATATTATTGTTTGCAATTTTTCGTTACTAGGCGATGAATCAGTCACAAATATATTCAAACTATTCACCCAATTTCAGGATGCGGTGATTTTAAATATGAAGATGGCTGGAGAAAAGGGTCATGGTCAGGTTTCAGTGACCATTTTACCAATCCACCACCTTGGTATTTTAGAACATTAGAAACGTGGAAAACATTGTTTCAGCTTAATGGTTTTAAGCTTATTAAAACGCTTGAGCCGATAAATCCAATAACTAAAAATGTGGCTTCCATTATATTTGTTGCCGAATTATGAGCGAGTAAGCCGTCTTAGTTGACATGAATATCGCCTGATAAAGTAGACTTTAATCTAAGAAATCAGATGGAGTGTGAAATAAAGAAAAAAAATCTAGATAAACCATTTAAATGTGCTAATTTTAGAGTTGCAATGCATAATAAAATATTTGTGATTGTTATCGATTATAAACGGTCCATTTCTAAATTCAATCCAAGCACGTTAAAACTATAGGATATAAGATGAAAATAATAACAGTATGTTTATTTTCTGCCAGTTTACTTTTTTCAGAATTTGCGCTGAGTGCTACAAATATTAAATTTGATAATGAGGCTTATACACATAAATTTACGAATAAATCACCTGCGATACATCTCGCTGAATATGTACGAAAAAATGATACCTTCCAGAAATGGTCAAAGTTAATTGCTGTTCGGAACTACACCAATCTAACTAACCCTAAAGACGCCGTTGTTAATCTCGCGAAAGCAGTACAGCAA
>Ga0316206_1002972_pt1 | contig 10205 bp, 19 predicted proteins | sample 6monthpyrite_MG_FD_204942 | JGI IMG/M metagenome (GOLD analysis project Ga0316206, IMG submission 204942) | Microbial mat bacterial communities from mineral coupon in-situ incubated in ocean water Damariscotta River, Maine, United States -... | ecosystem: Environmental > Aquatic > Marine >...
CTTTTTTAGTGTAAGTAGGCTACTCCCTTTTTTATCTATTCCTTGAGGGTATATTGTACATATAAACTTATCTATCTTAGGATTAAAATAAATTTCTTGGTTTCTATATTTTTGTATGTGTATCATTTTTTAGTTGTTTATAAGTAGCACACCATAAAAGTATACTAATTGTTAATATTAAGTAATTCATTTTAGTAATGATTCTATTTATACGGGTTTACTTCTAAAGCATTCAAATTAATTGCCAATCCCTTTTCTATTAGGTTGTCTACGTCGAAATGCCATTCTAGTAATAAATCAAATAAATCTCTAACATTAGATATTTGGTAATCTGTCCATTTATAAAATAGTGTCATTCCATGTGATTGTACACAAAATTCTAATTCTTCTCCTTCATCTGTCATTATTGAATATATATGATTCCATTCATCATCAATCTGCAAATTCATTGTATTGAAATTTAAACCGTGAACATCAACATAATCAGAATCATCAATATGATTAAATAGGCTTACAATAGGTACAAACTTTTCACCTCCATGCTCTATCTCTTTTGTTAGGTCGCTTAATGGTCTAAGGATTGGTAGTATCCCTGTATGAAAATTTACGTATGTATTCCCTCTCGACCATAAAAACCCCTGCAAATATCCTTCTCCTATTGGTATATTTAATTTGTTTGGTTTGACAATACCTATTAAATTCCAAATTTTACCACTTTTACAATCATCTTCATTATACCAATCATTATCCATGTATGATTCTGATTTATCTTGTATAATAATACCTTTCAACCCATACGGCAACCTCTTAGCTATATGTTTTAATTCTAGTTTTTTCATTTGTTTGTTCGCGTTTTTGATTCCAAAATCATTGCTTCTGCAATATTAAAAGACCTTTTTGCTATTTCTGTTGGGTATCCATGCCAATCAAAAGAAACTCTACTCTGCATTGCCTTTGCTGCAAAGTATTCTAATTTTGTAAGTCCTTTGTTCTGTTGGTCTGGAAATGCGTTTTCTTGTTTTTTCATCTTTTTGTCGTTAGTTTAATTAAAAAATAGTTTTTCCATAACTCAAACTTTGCACCGTCTTTGTATTTCTTTAAATACGCTTCATACGTTGCCCGTAGTAAGTTCTTTCTTCCTTTTAGTATCTTTGTGGCTTTTAACTTTCCAATACCTTCACATCCTTTTATATTGTCACCTGAATCACCGGTTAGTACTTGATGCCAAAAGTTATATTCAGCTTCTTTTTTAGTGATAAAAGTCAATCCTTTACATGGTAGTTTTATTCTATGTCCGTTGTTGTCTACTTCTTTAGATATTGGTCTGGAATCATTAAACCGTAAACCCTCAATTTGATTGTAGTCTTTATCTTGACCAATAATCAAATGTATAGGAATGTCTTTTGATTGTTCGTTTAACTCTATTGCACGATCTGCAACAATATCATCAGCCTCAAAAAAATCACAGTATTTCACAAAACCACAATCAATCAATCTAGTTCTTACCAATCCAACACGTCTCCTAATTTCGTCCTTTCCTCTTGGTTTGTATTCCGGATAAATCCATTTTCTAATCGAGAATTTACACTTAGTAACATAATACTCAATAATATCAATGACAATGCCAGTATCTTCTATTTCTTCTATTACTTGAGTTTCCATTTGGCTTAACCGGTTAAGTGATAGGCTTATTATTTCTTCATCAATAAAAGAATCATCTTTACCATTTAGCTTATATACTTCTATTTGTTCGTCCGTTATTATTTTATAACATCCCCAATATATCATTGAGTCGTAATCCCATAGTGCTATCATATGGTATTTTCTTTTTTAATATATGTAACAACAAATTTTATCATACCTTCCCATTCAGTAACTCCCTCATCACTAGGGTTTAATTCATTGAATTTTTCGGTAACTACATATTCAAATGTATCAGCATCTACCCCGTATCCGTCATCGAAATTATTCATTTTTAATTTATGATATAACGATAGGCAATGTTTATGGTTTTTCCACTCATAAAAAGCACCATCTTGAACACAAGAACTCCTTTCATATTCTTCGTTTATACTTATTTGAAGATTACACCAATCGCATTTGTGAATCTTTTTAGCTTTAAAATTTCTAGTTGATAATGTTATCATAGTCCTATAAGTTTCTTTTGCGCACCAAACGCATTAAGCAAATCAATATTACCAGTTACCTTTTCTTTGTTTTCACTATAAAGAGCCATTAAAGCCTTTTCAGTGTGGCACGTTTTAATAGCATCCATTATAGATAAATCAAAATCTTTCTTTTCTATCTTGGTTGTTTGCTTTGGTTCTGGTTTACGATCAGGATTGTCGATATCGTCTTTGTCTGTTTGAATATGGAAATACTTCAATAAAAAATACCTCTCTCCATAGGTCAATGCAGAACCTAGCCCCTTTTCCCAATCATTTTGCCCATTTGCCGCAAATTGGTTTTTATCACTTTCTCCAGTATCTATATCAATCCAAGTGAAAAGCATTTTGATAGTAGTTAGTATTTCGCTTTTATCCTTCCATACTCCTTTGCCTCCATTACCATTATCCATCCATTTATCATATACCTTATAATCTTGGCGAACGTTTGTTATATCTGTAATTTCTTGCTTTAGTAATAGTCCGTTTTCATCCATTAAAGGCTTTATAAAGGATAGTAACTTATTACCAGTCACATAGTCGTAGTTATGGCTTTTTTTATCCTTAGATAGCCCCTTAATAGCTTCTTGTAATTTATGCAGTTTTTTGTATATCGACATTATGGTAAGTTTTTTAAAGTTGTTTCTAAATTCTTTCTTTCTTGTGTAAAAAGAAGTATACCCATTTTCATTAACTTAATACATAAAAACTCCTTTGATTTAAATTCCTTAAGTTTAGTGTAAGCATCTTGATACTTTACTATTTCTTCGTTAATGTCACCAGGTAGATTAATACCTATTAGTGTTGTTTCTTTTGCCATCTTATAATTTTTAGTTTTAAAAGTGGGGCGAAGCTGGTAACATTCGCCCCGAAAGGTGTTTAATCGCCATGGCCAGAGCCAGAGCCATAGCCATAGCCATCGCCAGAGCCAGAGCCAGAGCCATAGCCAGAGCCAGAGCCATAGCCATAGCCATAGCCATAGCCATAGCCAGAGCCATCGCCATAGCCAGAGCCATCGCCATAGCCAGAGCCATCGCCATGTTTATTAACTTGTAGTTGCAACATAATCCCTAATACTTTTTTCCGCTTCTAATGAACAGATAGTTAATGAATAGTCTTCTATTATATACTTTAGTGATACCGTACCGCTTATTTTACTGTCGGAACTTAGCCCACTAGTAGCTACCCCTTCATACCAAGAAACAGAACTATCTTTAGGCTTATGGTAGTATATCCTTCTAGCATCTTCAATTACAACGCCAGTACTATCAGCTTCAATTACCTTACCTGCATTAATACCCTCGTTTCTAGTTCTTACAATACAATACTTACCTATTGCATTTTTCAATATTGAATTGGTATCATTATTTTCTTCTTCTGTTTCTTCTAATACTTTTTTAGAAAATAAGGACGCTAGTTCTTTAGCTTGTCCAATTGTCAAATCATTTACTTTCATTTTTTATAGTGTTTTAATTAATAATTATTAAGTGTACTTAATCAAATATGATATATACTTTTCCATTTTCTTTTGATAATGTTTTTGGTTCTTTTCATGATGAATAACTAAACTATTCGCCTCTAGTATTGCCTCCTCCAGTTGCTTTTTATTCATTGATTTAGCTACAATAGTCTTACCCATTGGTTTATCGCTAAACTCTATATAGTCGCTTTTTAAAGGTGTCCAGTGTTTATCGTAATTAGATGAGCTAATCTTTAAATGGTCATCAGCTAAAAAATATAGGTTTTCGGAATCCCATTGACCAAATACTATTTTACCCGTTTCGTTATTCTTTATTGCGTACCTCATTATCGTATATTTTTTGCTATTGTTTCATGTTGACCAAAAATAGCCATATTAAAGTAATGCCATTTGTCATCAATGCAAACTCCGAAATTATCATCTACTATATTTATTTCGTCTTCAATACTGTACGCATTAAAAACAAGTTCTATTTCAATCCTTATACCTTCTAAATTCTTGGTAGCATAAGCCGACATTATTAAACTTCCTTTTGTGTGTTCTTGGACACTTGGAGCATTAACAATAAAACCCATTTCAAATAACTCTGCAATCTTCATTTTTTTTATTTTGTCGTTTTTAAATCCTTTTTACTATTCCTTCTTTTACCTCGTATGCTATCATTACATTATTAATACCTATTACTCCCTCTTTTGACATATCTATATTCTTAATGCTTGGTATTTTCCTTTTGGCTCTAAAATATACCTCTATTGCTAGGTTTCTATACATTGGCGAAACACATAAACAATCTTGTAATATTTCTAATACTATTCCTATTTTGTAGTTAGTCATTTGATTCTGATTGTTGTTTAATTTCTTTTCTTATAAAATCAGCACTCATCATAAGGGCATTGTCTATATGTAGACGTTCTAATCCCCAAATAACTTCTACGTTTGAGTCAACTAATGTAAGTTGTCTAATATCTTCCATCAAGTCTTTGAGTATCTTTTTTGTGTTTTCTGTTTGGATTGAACTTGCCATTTTTATATATTTTGCATTTCAGTTATTAAATCATTTTCTATTTGTGACCGTTCCCAATCCTCTAAATTGTCAAAATCAACACTATTACCGTCTTCTGTAACTTTAATATTAGAATAGTATAAATCTATTGATTCGTTAGATACTTTAGCCCCGTGTACCTCATTAGAATCTAAATCTATTTCTAACTTAACATGGCTTGCGTGTACTTCAAAATCTAAAGATGTAAATGTGATTCCTTGAGCTTTAAAATGTACCATTAATGTCGTTTTTATTATTAATTGATAAAACAAATATACAACTATTTATTTGTATTAACCTAGTATTTGTTATAAATATATTGCGTTTAATTTAGCCAAAACCAAGAAAACCCCCTACACAATTAAGTATAGAGGGTCAAAAAAGTAAAACAAAATATTTTATTTTGCTCCTGCCGCCTCGCTATCGACATCGTTATCCCTTGCAAATAATAGTCCAATTAATACAGTAAGCCCTCCCACAATTATACTCCAATCAGGGTTAGTAAGTGGGTCTGTGTCTAACATGAATTGAATTTGATTCCACGCTAAAGTAATAAATGCCATAATACCCGCTAAGGTTGTTTTCCAACTTTTCATAATTCTACAATTTTGGTTACTCTTTATTTTTTTTATCTTCATTATCATCGGTTAAATACGTTCTTACTTTCTCAATCATATCGTGGTCTTTTGTATCTTCGCTGTATTTACTTTCTAAATATACTAACAACATTTGTACTGCCGTTGTGGATTTTAACAACCTCTTTTCAAGACTTACTATTCTTTGGTTTAGCTTTAATTGTACTTTTATAGTGTCTCTATTCTTCCAGAAATCCCAAAATTCCTTACCGAATACTCCTAACACTAAACTAAAAAAAGCGGTTACCATTGTTTCATTTACCATTCTCATTTATGTTTTTGATCTTAACTTTTCCTCTTTTCCATATTAATACTGCAACTAACAAAACAAACCCAATGTACTCAATTAAATGAGGTCTTGTAGTATCGTTGAAAAATTCATCTATTAACTGTTGAATAGTCAATGCAAATAAAATACTTGTTATTATTGAAGGTAGTATTTTATACAATACCCATCCACAACAAACCCAAGCAAAAGCATTTCCAATATACCACACACCTTTGATATGGAATATATCATATGCCAAATGACAACCAATATTAACTACCACCGCAATTAATACGATTGTTTTATATTTATAATCATCTGTCATCAGGACGACCACCAACAAAACCCAATACCTCTAAAGTGTTTTTATCTATTAATGTTGTTGATACTATTACTATTGCAGTTGCTATTTCGTAATACGTTACTACTTGCTTTAGACTATCGTTAGGATAGCTTATTTCTGTTGTTTTTAATTCCATATCTTTAATTGTTTTTATTATTTATTGATCGAATATTAACTCACTACCATCGCTGGTATTGTTATCTATCGTCACTAACTTAGCCCTATGTACCCCTTTTTTGTCTATGTATGGTACATATTGTCTAATAGGTTGCTTTTGTTGCTGTATGGCTGTTATACTAGCATTGCCGCCTACTTTTGTAGGTGTTTCACCGTTATGCTTCATATAAAAATCCATTGCCTCATTTAAATTGATACCATTGTATAAACCGTTTCTCATTGAGTGGAAAAATTCAGAGTTTGAAATACTTACATTTTCAGGTAGTAACATTTCTCTACCCGAAATAACAGTATTAGTACCTTTCCCAGTTCTTCTATTTACTAACTCGTAACCGTCTCCCCTTCCTGGTAGATCGGTATCGCCATGTCTTTCACCAAACCCAAAATGATCGTTTACTCTATCCGCACCCGTGTATAGTTTGGTAGCTTTAAAAGCATCCGCTTTAGTTTTAGCAAAAAACGCTAACATCGAACCCACCGCCGCAATACCTAAAGGTAAACCAACAATAGGAATGCTAGAAAACCCCTTTATTATATTAATAGAACTTGTTATTAATGACTGAGTTTGTGTTAGAGTATCAAAAACCAATTGTCTTTTTAACGCTTCTTGCTGTAGTTTGTCTTTTTCTTCTTGTAGTCTTGTTTCCTCCGCTAAAATAGCGTTTACTTCGTCTTGTTTGTTTCCTACATTGTTTGCTAATCCTTTGGCTTGGTCTTCTAATTCTTGGTCTAAATCACTTTGTAACTCTTCTTTTCTTTCGGCTAATTTATCCAGCTCTTTATCTATCTCCTCTACTTGTATAGCTGTAGCTTCGTTTGCTATTGCCCCAAAATTACTAAATATTTCACCTAAACCACTTAGAAACTCTTTTACCTTAGTTTCGTCGTAGTTTTCAAATATAGAATCTAACGCAGCATGAAATAAGTCCTCAAAAGTATTTATCCCTTCTAAAAATTCGTCTTCCTCAATTGTTGGAGGTGTAACTTTTGCATCTATAACAATCTCGAGATTATCACCTATTGATTCTAATACTTTTGGTAATTCTTTTGTTAGTGGCTCTAAAACCTTAACAAATTCAGTATTTGCAATACCTTTTATTGCTTTGTCTAAAATTTCTATTTGTGGCGCAACATCAGAACCCGTTATTTTAGCAATCTCTTTTAATTCATTTTGTAAGTCTTGTAAAGCCTTTATTTGTGATTCTTTAGCAAACTCAAACGCTTCTAAATCCGAAACTATCTTAACCTCATTGCCAAATTCAACTACTTTTTTTGTAATGGCAATTAACTTATCTTGACTTGCTTTTAACCTATCGCTATATTCCTTATTTAAGGCGTTTAACTTGTTAGTTAATTCTGTTTGCTTGGTTAATGATTCCGCAGATAAATTTGCTATTTCTACTCTTATTTCGTTTTCAGCTTCTAATGCTTCTACATTGTTTTTATCGGCAGACAACTTTGTAAATCCTTGAGCTATTTTTAATTCCTTTTCTTTTAGTTTTATGTTTTCCTCTAATGTCCTTGTTTCTATTTCACTAGCTTGTACAGTAGCCTCTTTTCTTTCGTTGTATGACAATGTTATATCATCCCCCGCCTTTTTTAGCTTTTCTAATTCAGCTCTATTTTCAGCCGTTGAAACCTTTAACCCAGTTTGCTCTTTTCTTAATGCAATAAATTGTTTAGTTAAAATAGTTGAGGCAGTACCCGCCGCATCCATTTGTATAATCAACCCCTTTAACGCCGGCAAACCGTCACCAATAGACTTAAACATCGTTTTAAATATATTGTCTTCACCTTTACCAAGAGACTTAATAATAGATGTACCTAGCCCATTTACTTTTTGTTGCAATACAGAAAAAGAACCCGACACATAAGAAGTCGCAACGCTTAAACTGTCCATTCCGTTTTGTGTAGTCTTTAAAGCACTAATAACACTAACCAAACCAATAACTAATAAACCTATTCCAGTACTTGCAATTGAGACTTTAGCGATATTTGCCGCTTTAGCTAAACCAATAAAAGCCGCTCGCCCACCTCCTAACGCTTTGGATAGTCCTATAATATTTCTTCTTTGGTCAAAGGTTAGCTTATTGACATTTGTCATTGCACGTAATCCAGTTACTAAACCATCCCTATACAATTTTAACTTAGTTGTTACATCATTGAGACTAACGCCTAAAACATTAGTATTTTTTATAGCGTCTTCTGTATTCTTTGCCGCTTCTCTTTGTCTCTTTGCGGTATCATCTAAAGACTCATTTACTTTTTTGTTGTTCTTTATAAAGGCATCAGAAGAGTCTTTACTACCCTTTTCTATTTCTTCGTTTAGTTCGTTAAAATCATCAGAGGTAGTATTTAATTGTTTAGATAGGTTGTTTAGTGCCTTTATGGCTTGCGTATCATCTATTATTATTCTTTCTACCGTATCAGCCATTTATATAAGTATTGAATCTTTAGCAATCCCATTGCATGAATAACAATCTGAATGATCGTAATTTTCTGGTAACCATGTAACCATTGTTGTAATATCATCAATCAAATAGGTCAATATATCCCTTATGTCCTCTTCTTTACATACAGCGTAAGCCGTTATTTTATTATTAGTCAATAACCAATAAGCTATATTTTTACGGGCTATTTGTTGGACTAGCTTTGCAAATACTTGACCAAAATTAGACCGTACAAAATCATACCCACAAAGAAAACTAAAAGGGTCACAATCAAAAGTACATTCTAACTCTATTCCATTGCAATAAACAGACTCCGGTAATTCGTCTCTATTAATAGGTAAATTTGCTAAAGCGTCAACAGTTCCACTTCCTACGTCAACATAAGAAGTACAAGTAGCCCGCTTACCACAACAAGCATTATACTTAAAGTCTCTTGGTTGATCACCTTGATAAGCAATAAAAACCGTATCATCTAAATCTATTGTTAAATCTTCAAAGTCTGTAATAGGGTCATCATATAAAATGGTGTCACCTTTGTATACGTAAACATTCCCATCATGTAACCCGTTAATAGTATGTATAGCAATATTCTTTAATCTTAATATTGATCCCTTTATATCTTTAGGGTCTAACCATATATAATAAAAATCTGTTGTATCAGGTAAGTAGCTTGTCCAATCTCTAGCAAACCCAATAGTAGAATTTACATTAGTGTATAGTTTTAATAGCCTTTCTTCGGCTGACATCCTAACCTCCTTTAATGCCTCTCTAACGGCATCTGATATAATACCGTTTATTCTTGTAGTGTCGTTATAAAAAGCCGCTTTAACTGGTATCCTACCCGTTGATGTATCTTCTAACCAAAATCCACTATCAGAACTTGTTATATTAGGTAGGTCTACTGTTGGTGTTTCTATTATGCCTACTATGCTAGCTAAACAATCCATTTGAGTTACTTTTTATAAAAAAAGGGTAATGATTAGAAACCACTACCCTTAATCATTTTATGAATTTTAAGAAAAAACTGATTAAGCTACTTTCTCTACTTGTAATATACCTTGTAAATCATCTTGATTAGGCAAATTCAATGTATTTGCTCCATGTGGTAAGTATTGGAATGACCAGCCGTTTCTAGGCACTCCAAGAGCATCTAAAATACAAGTTCTTTCCGCTCTTACATCTACATAGATAGGATTCATTTGACCATTCGCAAAATATTGAAGTCTTGGTAATGTTTCTACCCAGTGGAATCTATCAACAGACTCTACCCCTTCCGTCATTGCTGTCTCCATACCCATATTAGAATATGCAGGGCTAGACCAAAATAATATAGCGTTTTTATCTACCGCTAAAGAACTGGCAGTACCCGTTACTGAATCAACATTTTTAGCATCCCAGTATATATCAAATACCTGGTTAGTGTTTAATATCGCGTCGTTAGTACAACATCCGGCACTTGCATATCTCTCTAATACGGATTGATTAAAGAAGTTTCTACCGTTTACTATAATAGGTGCGTTCATGTCCATTCTTTTCGCAGCCCATTGTAAATCAGCTAATACGTCACTAGTCCAATTTGCTGTAGTAACTTGATAAACATCTGAAACTACCGCTCCAGGCGTTTCAAAGTCAGCCGCTAAAGGTG
>Ga0316206_1002973_pt1 | contig 10204 bp, 7 predicted proteins | sample 6monthpyrite_MG_FD_204942 | JGI IMG/M metagenome (GOLD analysis project Ga0316206, IMG submission 204942) | Microbial mat bacterial communities from mineral coupon in-situ incubated in ocean water Damariscotta River, Maine, United States -... | ecosystem: Environmental > Aquatic > Marine >...
GAATTGACAGTGGCTCAAGTTTTGACAATGCTAGGTGTAGAAGCGGGTGCCACGGCGGATCAAACAGCTGCTCAAATAAAATCACTTTTGTTTGCTCTGTCAGATACTAATAACTTAACTGATGCTCGTTTGGCTATTGTTAACGCTGTTGCGAACACAACAGGAACAAACACAGGGGATGAAGCTACCGCATCGGCCACTGTATCTGGCATTTCAGAACATGCCACTTTGGCAGAAACAAATGCAGGAACCGCCACTAACCGGTCTGTCACACCCTCAAGTTTGTCGGATGTTCTTTCGGATGTTGCGGCAAATAACGCAAAAGTTTCAAATGCTGCGCATACTGGGGATGTAACTGGCAGTACAGCATTGACGATTGCAGCAAATGCTGTTGATGCTGCCAAGCTAGATTTTGGTGACCTGTCTACTGCACCAAGTACTTCAGTTGTTGTATCTGCCTTAAACATTTGGACTCCATCTGTTGCGGGGATTTACCAGTTCTCTCAGGCAGGGACTCCTGGAGATTTGAATATGGAAATGCGGATTGGTGTCACATGGCATGTCGATCAGAATACAAGTTCCAATGGCCTTTTTATGACAGATGGCACAAACTTCAGGATACGAAATACCACAGCCTTTGCAGTTACAGTCTATTACCAGAAATTCTAACAAACAAGTTAATTTAAACCTAGGAGAATTGAGATGCCATCAGTTGAATTAGTCGATAAAGTAGGAAGTCCCGCCGGAGGTTTGCGTGGTTCAGGTGGCGCTTTACATGCGATGGATGCGCCAAGGTCAACCCAGTATGATGCAGTAATTACGTCAGATGGCGTAGGTGTTGTTGTGGCTTTGGCAGCCGGTGTTGCACTGGGAGATGGCAGAGTGATTGCGTCTAACTTAGATGCGACTAATGGCGCTTTTATGGCTCAAGGGATATCTGCTGGGGAGGCTGTTGCCAATTTGAATATTGCCTCAGGTGTCGCAACTAGAGGTACTTATTTGCCACCTGATTCAGGAAGTACTGAAAAAATTCGTGGTGTGGGGGATTTGAATACCCATGTTGCTATTGCAACGGCAGTAATCGCAACTACTCCGCAAGTTAATTTAGAACAGGTAGTGTAGTCATGACTACCTTATACGTAAATTCAGATGCTGCCATTGGCGATGATACAGTGTCGGTGGCAAACAACACAGAATTAACTCCGTTCAGGACATTGATTCGTGCGCGTGAGGAAACTTTGGCAGCGGAAGACACGCTGAATGTGACAGGCTTTCAGCGAGATACGATCTATCTTGTCGATGGCGTCTCGTATAATTTACATGGTGCCATATTGGCGTGTTCACGCAATTACACACAGGGTGAAGGTTACTCACTGCCATTAATTGCAAGCCCAACGTCGCAAAAAGGCGGTCGTAGTTTCTTTCAAGATTGGACTCTCGATGTGCCAAATGGATGGACATCTTTAGGAACTCCGCTAATCCAGGATACTGTTGATTTTTATCTTGGCGACAGAAGTCTACGTATCAATAGTACTGCACAAGGCTTGCAGCAGCAAATGCTAATCCCTTTCAGCGGTAGTGCGAATCTCACTGTTGGGTATAAAAATGACAGTTTGGCTCACCAAGGGCGTTTGCAGATTCGAGCATTAGGTCCGAGTGTGTACTGGAATGGTGTAAGTTGGCAGGCTGGAGTTACTTATGTCAATTTGCCAAGTTCCACAGACTGGACAGAGTACAGCATAAATAATCTCGATATGTCAGGACTTTCTGGAGTAACGAAACTGCTAATTACTGTTAATGTTGTTGGCGGAAGTGATACGCTTAATGTGCAAACAATTATTGTGGATTTGATTCCCAAATGGAGTGTTTACTCAGGTGACACATATCAACTTGAAGTAGGCTCATCTACCGGAGCGGAGTTTATTTTCAAATGCTCAACGGACGCGTGGGATGCTAACGGCGTATACGCCCTACAGCCTTCATTTAAAGGTTTAGTCGATAGAGATAACTTAGGTGCTGGAGAGTGGATTTACACTTCTCCGTATATATACTATCGGCTTGCCGCGTCTGAAGTTGATATCACAAAGATACATTTGGAAGGTATTTACCAGCGGTGTATCCATTCAACGTCCAACAATGATTTTACTATATATGGCGGAGACTTGATAGGTGGCATACAAGGCGTTCGTATTGATACTGCATCAACAGGCATTGTGCTTCATGGCACTAACTGCCACAAAAATCAATCGGTAGGATTTTACACCTTAGCTGGCGGCGAGGCTAGATGGTATGGTGGCTCTGTTTATGACTGTCTAAACAACGTAACGCCAAAAGGCGAGGGGATGCAAAACGTAGGCGGCACCATGTATGCGGAAGGCGTTCACGTTTATAATGTCTTTGACAACTGTGGGCAACCAAATGGCGGACTTACTGAGTTTCTTAGCTGCCTCATGCATTCTGCGGAAGGTAGTGGTGATCCAATCGAGATCGCAGTTGACGGAACTGCTATTGTGCGAAAATGTACTTTGATAAACGACTCAGTTGGCGCATTTGCTTTTGTGGATGGCTCAACAGTTAATGCTGATGTGACACTTGAGGACACTATTATTGTGCAAAATAGTACGAATGCTGCAATGTCTATTGCGAATTTGCCCACAACAGGCTCTAAGACAGTGAATCGCAATATGTATCACGGAGCTGGTGCTGCAAGTGGAAATATTAATGGTGCAGGCGCATCGGCGTACACTAGCGGTTGTGCGAACACTGACACACTCGTCGATGAGAAAACTGGTGAACTGCCAAGTAACTCCCCAGCTCTCAGACTTGGGATTAATGAAGCAAATGCCGTGGGAGCGAACGGAGAACCTATTGCAAATGTGGGGGGTGCTGATTTGGGCTGTTGTCCTTCAGCGCATGGGCCATATCATCCGTTAAAAGTTCGGGCTAATCAGTAATAAGATTGCTTTTGCCAGAAGTGTAGGTATAGCAAGCTTCATTGGACTTGAGGAAAATGCGAATGGAGGCACAAATTTTAATTTGCGAACGAAGACAGTCTGAAAGGGCTATAGGAGAACGTAAGATGGCACCACATTCCCCGACGCCTGATGAGGCACAGCAAGTTTTCTTTTTGCTGAAATGGTGGCGCGAGTTGTCTTTGGCACTTATCGGTTTACTAAGTGCTGGAATGCTAGTGCGAAAAGGGCGTGGCATGGATACCGTGCCTATTTATTTGACAGATAGGGCTATAAAGGATATGCTTGAAGCGCATCACACTAATGTTGCGTTAGAGTTGGCCGCAGCCACATTAGCAAGTGAAGCCAAGATGCGCAAAGAGTTTTATGAGGCAATGAGCAAGAACAACGCTGATTTGATTGAGCGATTTAGGGAGTTACTTGATGCCCACGTTTAGAGGTATTTGGTCAATTGTTGATGAGAAGAAATGGGTTTTTGCTTACGCAGTTTTGGCCCTGCTTTGGCGGTTGGCGGAGCAAAAACTAATTGCAGGAAGTGATGTGGCTTTGATTTTAAGCACATTGATAGGCTTGACACTTGGGGCTAATTCGTTTGATAAATCTGTTTGGCGAAAGCCTTCTGAAAATAAACCTGAGATGAGTGCCAAAGGCTGATATACTATGTGTGAACAGTTACTACTTTGGAGGAGTATGCCATGGCTTTGCCAGTAATTTTATCTGCATTGACTGCCGCACTAAGTGGTGCCGGTGCTGCATCCGCAGGTGCTGGAGCAGTAGGTGCCAGCGGTGCTTCATCTGTGGCACTTCCGGATATCATTGCCAAATTGCAAGCGGGTTTGCCGGAAGTCTTAAAAGCTCAATCACAAGATGCCTTTATGGCAAAGACTGATAATGCTTTGTCCCAGTATTTAGGGCAGGATGCCAATGCTGCATTTGATCCGACTGCACCAGTTGACGTTGGCGGTGTGACAAAGACTGTCAATCTTGATGTGCAGAAGCAGAATCAAATCCAGGCACAAGGGCGCGCAGATGCTGCAAAAGGCGCGTCGGATGCACTTGGTGCACGAAACAAATTTAAATCTGCTGCGCCCCAAGTCCAGTTGGGTAGTCGGTTTGGCGGATTTCGTCGATAAGTTTTTTGGAGAATTAAATGAAGCCTTTTGTCAAATGGTTTGTCAACTCACTCGATCACCGGTTATTTATTTTCGGCATCAATTTAGGTGGCAGTAAATCAAAATCAAGGAGTAAGTCTGAAGCTTCCGGCACTAAGAGTTCGAATGACACAAATCGTGAAGTTCGAACTACAGAAGCTGCCACGGATGTTCTAGCGACAACTAATCAGCAACAGACGCAGCAAGAATCGACATCGCAGGATATTGCAAAGAATATTGCATCTCAGTCTGACGTAGCTTCCATACTGCAACAGCTTACAAACCAGTTGTCAACACAGTCACAGCAGCAGTCTACATCTGGTTCTGACCAAACAACTGGCAGACAGACTGCTGAAACTACACAGACATCGCAGGCTTTAGGCACTGACACACAGAACCAGTTAATGGAGTTGCTTACCCAGCTGGGTGGTGGTGCAGAGATTACAGGGGATATTGCACAAACTCTTACTGATCGCGCAAATACAGGTGAAGCTGATTTGGCAGATAATATTGCAGCTATTGTGGCAGGTGCGCGTGAACGTGGCACAGAAGAAATTGGCCGTCGTAGCGTCGCGGCTTCCCAACAAGCTGGCAGCTCAATGAACTCAATCGTTCAGCAATTGGGCATTGAGGGTGCCGTTGATTTGGAAACCCAGTTGGCAGAACTAGAGGCCTCTTTAGGATTGCAAACAAGGCAACAAGTTACAGGTGAATTCTCTGCGGCTGCTGGCGTGGCTGGCGGTGAAACTGCTGCGGCAACTCAGATTGCTGATGTGCTCAAAGGCGCGGAGACAACTGCCACAGGAACGCAGGCCTCGAATACAGAACAACTGGTGCAGTCATTGCAAGACTTAGTGGCATCCACAACTGGCACAGTTGCTACAGAAACTCAACAGCAAGAAGACACAGCAACAACAGCTTTGACACAAGAAGAACAGACTATGCAACAACTGACGGATACCTTGTCGCAGCTTGACCAAACTCAATTGACAGAAGAAACTAAAACACTATTTGACAACCTCACAGCGATATTATCCTCGACTGAGCGTTTCAAAGAGAAGAGTTCGGGTAGTGGCTCCTCACGTGAGAAAGGTATTGGACTCAGCTTGTCTAGCAAATAATTAGGAAATCGATATGGCAGAATTTGACTTCACTGCGCTTGACAGTATTAAAGATAGCGCTTCCCAACGGGCGCAAGCAATCCCTGCGCAAGAGACTGGCTTTATCGAGTCTTTAAATGAGCTGTCTAATCAACAGCAAGCATTGCGCACTTCTACGGTTGTTGCCAAATCGACGGCCGATCAGAAAGGCGCAGTTCATTTGGCGGATTCGCAAAATCTTAACACTAAGCTACTGGAAGCGAACTCTAATCCGTTTCACGACATTGTTGCATTCTTTGATTCTGACACACAGAGCACGGATGAGCTTTTGGCAGAACAACAGAAAGTGCAGCATAGCGTTCAGACTTTGAACAACCAGTACTTGTCTATCGCTAATCAAAATGAATTCAAGGCGCAGAGTTTGCAAGGGCAGATTGACAAACTGAAAACTATTGAGGCTGTTCGTTCTGGTAATACAAATGAACTTGCCACTTTGCTTTCAGTTTCCAAAGGAGCCGCGCTAAATCGAAATGCCATTGTGATGGATGAGCTAGACAAATTCACCTTGGAAGACCTCGCTGGGCACGTGAAGAAAAATACTACTGGCTACGAGGATGGTCTGGTTCAATTGGCGTTTTGGAATCGACAAGCCATGAATTTGAAACGCCAAGCACTGCAAAATCGTAGCGCAGATAAACGGATTAATAACCAAGATTGGCTAACACTCCATTCTCCATCTGTGGCACAGAACAAAGCTAGTATGGCGATTGCGCAGAACGATGGCAAAGACGTTATTCAAGTCAATGGGCGTAATATTCCTATCGGCGATATTGACAAATGGAATACCGAGAATCAGCAAAGCCTTGAAAACTTTATGGAGTCAAGTGCTTTTCTTGCAACAAAAGGCATACAGGCGCAGGCAACTATTACGCAAGTTGAAAGTCTACTGCCTGCCACGTTGGGCAACGCTGGCGCGAATATTGCCCAAATGCTCCGTATCCCAAATGGACCTATTGAAGGTAGTGAGCAAATGGCTGTATTGGAGAATATCCAAACTGGTCTTTTGCAAGTGCCTACCGATTTACAGTCTGATTTTGCGCATTTGACGAAGCTTCGTTTACAGTATGGCAGTTCCCAACAGGATCGTTCTGCTTTGGGTGTTACGAAACGTGGGATGCTTGAGACGGCCATGATAGATCGGGCACAGACAATTCGTGACAAGCTTGGCAAGATCATGACGAACAAGTATGAGGGGAATAAGCAGGCCATCAATGGTGCCAATGAGTATATTGCTACTGGCAAAATTGATAACGCTTCAAGTGCGGCGGCCATTTTGCAGTCTCAGGCAGTAATTGGCACACGGGATTCACTTGATTCTGCAGCTTTGAATACCTACTATGAAGGCAGCGTCAGCTTAATTGGTGCCAGTTTGCAGACTCAAATGCAGAAGTTGTATGAGGACGAGCAATCGGCTGCCCGTGAAAGTGGGTCTGCGCAAATGGATTTCATGGCTTGGCTGAATAAGAAGAATAAGAAAGCTCCGCCAGATGAGTTTATGATGTTCAAAGCTATTGAAGCTAATGCCCCTCGGATTAAAGCAAACGCTTTTGGCAAGATCAGCAACATTCATCTGGCAAGTTCACTGCGCAACTTCGCAGACAAGTATAAGAACATTCCTGAAGTTGCTACAATAGCTTTGAAGATGCAGGACGGTGTTCAGGTTGCAGGTGTGTTGGCTGATCCTGAAGTGCAAGCTCCCAAATTCATTATGGAAAGCTTACGTAAAATGGAATTGCAATTGAAAAAGGCTGGCAAATTACCTGAAGATGCCAACTTAATGGAAGACTTTAAATTGACAGCTTTGGATGCACAGTTAGTTGAGAATGCGATTACAGCTTTGAACCCGAGCAATGAACTTACGGCGGCTGTTGACACATTACTTTTCCGAGGCAACATCTCGTTGGCCTACAAGAAAAATATTCAACGCAACTTTAATGCTGCAACTTTGGCAAACTTGAATGCGCGCCAAGAAGAGCTTGATTCTGACAAGGAGAGCAGAGAGTCATTTGCCAAAGAGTCTGGCAATCCTATTCTGCGTGATTTGTTTAATGTGCAGAAACCGTAGTACTTGAGGAACCGAAATGGGTATTGAAATATTTGAAGAGCCACTCGATAACGTGAATGTCGCTGGCGATAACAAAAATGAAGAGGCTACGCAAAAGACTCTTGGCACTAAAATGGCAGAGGTGGCTGCGTATGGCCCATTTGCTGTGGCTTATGGTGCCTTGGAAAGCGCAGGTGAAACACTTGGCGTTTACGAAGATGATGAAATGCTTAATATGTTTAAGCGCGAATTGGGCGATGATGATTCTTGGATACATGGCAATTTTGTCGGTGATGCTGCACGATTTTATACAGACCACTCTGGCGGTTCCAAACTCGCAGGCGAAACAGCAACTTTGTTTGTGGCTGTTGGTGCGGCAACAAAGTTTATTCAAACTGGCGGATTCCTTTCTAAAGCGTTCAGCAAATTGGGCGCTACAGGTGAATACCTCGCACCTCGATTACTCTCATCTGGCTTGACTCGTGCAGAACGTATGCGCAAAATGAAGATTGCGGAAGATTTGTTTGTCAGTCAACGCAATCTTTCATTGACAGGTAGTGAGTATCAAGCATCCATTAATGCGCAAAAGTGGGGTATGGCAAAGGACTTATTCAAAGAGTCTGTAGCTGGAGAACTTGCACTTTATGCTGCACTCAATGAGTCTGCTGTGTTCTTTCCAGAAGAGCAAACGTTTGGCAATTACCTTATGTGGTCTGCCATTCCTGCACTGGCTGTCTCTGGTATCGGGTATAAGGCTATGTCCCACTACGCTAATAACTATGTGGCACGTAATGTTACACCTCGTGTCCAGGAACTGATTAACAATAAGAGTTTGGCACTTACTGAGTTGACCACCATGCCAGAGTTTCGCGGTGTAGGTCTTGCAGCAAGTTCCTCATATTTGTGGGATCAGAAACAAGCCTTGAATACTGCTACTGATGCTGCGACCAAACGAAATGCAAATGCCCTTGTGCTTCAGGAAACTGCGAACACTAACAGTTATGTTGTTGATATGGCAAATGACGAAATATTCGGCCATGGCATTGATAAAAGTTTCAAATGGAATAAAGAATCTGATAAAGCATTTGTCAAAACGGTAACGGACTTCACACAGAGTGAGCCAACTGCTGCCATTTCAATGGTTTCCGTCATGCCTGCCAATTTGGATAGCGTAGCTGCAGTGCCAATAGCCAAAGCTAAGCGGTTGAAGACTTTGGATGTTGAGCAGAAGGCCTTGCTTACTGTTCTAAAGACACTTGACAATGAGTCTGATGAAGCCGGTCAAGCATTTGCGCAGCTTAAGATTTTGCAAGATGAGAAGGTAAAATTGAATGGCGTAACAACGGTGGTTCTGGAAACAGATGGGACTGTCTTGCCAATTGCCCAAAAGCGTTGGAACCTTCTCGACGACATTGGGGATAAAACTCTTGTCAAAACTGTCCGTGAAGAAGGGTTCACCAGATTGCATAATGAACACGCTGTCAAATTGGGCGCAAATGTTGCGATGATGGATGAGGGTAAACTGTTCTTCGAGGCAACGGGTTCTCAAAAGACTCGCAATTTTACAAGCGTTTTGCCAGAACACAAAGTTGCTGATGAGCAGAAGGCTGTTGCTTCGCGCGCACTTGGCGAGCTTACGCAAATATACGATCTTAATAAAGGTGCATTTGGGCAAAAGGTTAAAGATAGTTTGCCAGCTGATGTTGCAAAAGCTATGGAAGATTGGCAGGGTTCTGCCACAGATTCGACATTCCGCCGTTGGATGGATGACAATCCCACTCGGCTACAAGAGATTCGACAGGCATTTGACAATCAAGGTTTCCGTGAACGTTTGCTCCAGCTTTCTGACAGTGATGGATTTCTCACACTTTATCGTGGGGAAGCACGTGCACATATGAAAGAGTCTCCATTCAAGATTGTCTCAATGACTTCGGAACCTCAGATTGCGGCAGCATTTGGCAAAGCAGATGCAGGTAAGCACGTGATTCGTAAGGTTGTGCATATTGATGATATCGTCATGCCAGTTAGCACACAAAAAGGCTTTGACGATCCGCAGTTTGAATTCATTGTCAAAGATACTGAGAAACGGGTCTTCGAGCAACAGATGAATCATGAGCAGCGGATCGGTGCATGGGCAGCTACGCAGCGTGCTTTGGATAACTTCGATCCTGCAACTCAAACTAATACAATCCGTATGGCACGTGGGCGTGAATCCTTTGAATTGGATTATGCGTCTAATGTGCTGATGAAATTTCCTGACGCAGATGTACGCTTCGTCGGCAAAGACGGTGAGCTTGTTGGTGATGAGGCTTTACGCGCAATGAAGTTTGAATCACTACGCCAAAAGGCTTTCAGCTTCCAAGAATGGCGAGCAACTGCACAATTGCAAGAAGCTGATAAACTTCCTGCTGGCATTAAGTTGAAAGAGACTCAAAAATTGCCAGAGGCTGAAATTCTTCGGGCGCATAATCTCCCTCTTGGCGATGGCTTTGGGGATGCGCCGATTGTGCAGCTGTTAAAGGAGCTTACGCCAACTGGTAATGGGGCGCCTGTTGACATTCGTGTGATCTTCAAAGATTTGGCAGGCGTTGAGGATGCAGTTCGCAAACGTATTTTGCCAAACTATTTGGATGAAGCAGGTATTGAAGCGAAGTCATTACAGATGGGAGGCTCTGCGCTGAAGCAAAATATACCTACGGATATGAAGCCAGTTATCATACACCACAACAGTCCTCTTGAAGATCGTGTAACGGCAGAGACTTTGAACAATCTCATTGCCGATCAGAAAGCTGTGGCAATGAAAAGTTTAGCTGATGCTGACAAGCGTGGAGGCATGATTGTCAAAGCTGTGCATGATGCTTGGAATGGCGATTCAAC
>Ga0316206_1002974_pt1 | contig 10203 bp, 8 predicted proteins | sample 6monthpyrite_MG_FD_204942 | JGI IMG/M metagenome (GOLD analysis project Ga0316206, IMG submission 204942) | Microbial mat bacterial communities from mineral coupon in-situ incubated in ocean water Damariscotta River, Maine, United States -... | ecosystem: Environmental > Aquatic > Marine >...
TTAATTTCCTGAATTAATTTTAGTGCACTTTAGCTTTATTGCTTAGGTGCATCCTTACCTTCAACATAGTCAATAACTTCCAGACCAAAACCAGCCAGTCCGTGTATCTTACGTGGGCGGCTCATTAAACGCATTTTTTCAACGCCTAAATCTGTCAATATTTGTGCACCAACACCTAGCGTTCTTAGATCAGAAGATGCAGACTCTGCCTTCTTATCTTCTGACATAACCTGTTTAGTGATTTGTTTAACAATATCGCGTGCAGCGTGTTGCTTTCTTAAAATAACAATAACACCCGCATCCTCTGATTCAGATATCTGCTCCATGGCTTTATCCAGTGGCCAGCCACAGTTTTTAGTCGATGCAAGTGAATCACATAATACATTTTCCATGTGAACACGAACTAATACTGGCTTGCTTGAATCAATCTTACCTTTGACCATGGCGAGATGCAGGCAATTATCAAGATTGTCCTGATAAGCATATAAACGATAATCACCAAACTTAGTTGGAAAATCAGTTTCAGTTACACGCTCAACCGTTTTTTCATTTTCAATGCGGTATTTGATCAGGTCTTCAATTGAACCCATTTTCAAATTATGTTCTTTAGCAAAAATTTCAAGATCAGGGCGACGTGCCATGGTGCCATCTTCATTTAAAATTTCAACGATAACCGCACTTGGATCAAGACCCGCGAGACGCGCAAAATCACAACCCGCTTCAGTATGACCGGCACGATTTAGAACACCACCTGGTTGAGCCATTAATGGAAATACGTGGCCAGGCTGAATAATATCTTCCGGCTTTGCATCTTCTGCAACAGCTGCAAGAACAGTTTTTGCACGGTCAGCCGCTGAGATACCAGTCGTTACACCTTCTGCTGCTTCAATAGATAGTGTGAAGTTAGTACCATGTTCAGCATTCGTATCATTAACCATTAGCGGCAATCTTAATTGCTGACAACGATCACGCATTAATGTTAAACAAATCAGACCACGGCCATAACGTGCCATGAAATTGATATCATCAGCAGTGGTGTGAGTAGCTGCCATTAAGATATCGCCTTCATTTTCGCGATCTTCATCATCAACAATGACAACCATTTTTCCCTGACGAATATCTTCTATAATTTCTTCGATCGTATTAAATGCCATAATAACTTTCTTTCACTTAAATATTTTTGATAAAGCCATTCTCTGCGAGAAAGGCCATGGATATTCCGTCAGATTCTTTTTCTGCAGCTTTTTCACCAAGCACCAGACGTTCAAGATAACGGGCAATAAGGTCAACTTCAAGGTTAACCTCTGTGCCAGCCTGATAGTGCCTTATAATCGTTTCCTGCAAAGTATGCGGCACAATATTCAGCTCAAACTCTGCACCACTTACTTTATTAACGGTAAGACTGATACCATCAACCGTAATTGAACCTTTGTGTGCAATGTATTTTGCCAGTTCATTAGGCGCTTTGATGACAAAACGAACTGAACGTGCGTCATCTTCACGACTGATAACTTTTCCAACACCATCAACATGACCACTAACTAAATGACCACCTAAACGGGTTGTTGGTGTTAATGCTTTTTCTAGATTAACTTCTGAGCCTTGTTGTAATTTACCAGTAGCCGAATGTTCGATTGTTTCATTGGATACATCAGCAACAAAACTGTTTTGATTGAATTCTACAGCCGTTAAACAAACACCATTGACTGCAATACTGTCGCCTAACTGCACGTCAGACATATCTAATTTACCAGTAGAGATAGTTAATTTTAAATCACCAGCCTTCGCTTCAGCAGACGAGATAGAGCCAACAGATTCAATAATACCTGTAAACATTAGCTTTTTAACTCAAGTGTATATGATGTCATCGGTAAGGCTGTTGCATTATTAAACTCAGCGCCTGCCTCTACACCTATCTTCGCAATTTCTTCCGCACTATCCAATTGATCGTAAACAGCAAACATAGCGCCTAAAGCAAATTCCGAACCTGATCCTATTGCCCAGAAACGGTTAAACTCACTAACTTCACGTAATGAGTAAACTCCAAAAATACCATTTTCATTAGCGATCAATGCATCGATATGCGTTGCTTCGTATGGATCTTCATCTTCATCTTTACTGTTTAAAAAATATTTATCTTTTAGTACGGGGTGCAATGCTCTAAATGATTCAAAAATGTTTTCACGACTCGTGAAATCGACTTCCATTTCATTTTCTTTTAATGCATCTTCTTTAAGTACACTGGCCATAACTAATTCATGCGCCGCGCTTCCAACAATACCAAAATAGCTGCCATTGTATTGCTGGATTTTATCGTAGACCTTTTCATAGGTCGCGCCCATACGCAGATCACCAAAGCTGGTTAAACTATCAGCAGCGATACAAACATTTCCCGCTTTTTTAACCACTACAATCGTGGACATTACTTCTGCTCCTGATGATGTTCTATAATTGGTTTTGCTGTAATTCGCCAGTCATCACCGACTGCACGAATATCTTCAATTTTTAAATTTATACGTTGTTGCATGGTTTCTATATCAGGCAATGCAAACAAACCTTGTGCACTGTCACCCATTAAATGCGACGCCATGTAGACAATAATCTCATCGACCAGATTTTCATTTAATAAAGCACCACATAAAACTGAACCTGCCTCAACATGCACATCATTGATCTCATGTTCAGCTAAAACTCTCATAACATGATGCAAGTCAAGTTTGTCGTTTTTCAATGGCACTTCTTCAACTAGCATATTTTCATGCTCAAATACTTTAGTTTTATCAGCTGTTAACAATAGTACCTGACCTTCTAAAGCCAATAGTTTTGCACTCTCTGGAATGCGGCCCTGTGAATCTAATATCACCCTGAGTGGCTGACGAATTTCGCCATCATTAGCAATGGCTGAATTCTCCAGTCTTACATTCAGTGACGGGTCATCAGCAAGCACAGTACCAATACCGGTTAAAATAGCTGAACTACGAGCGCGGTATTGTTGTACATCTCGCCTGGCATCTGGACCTGTCACCCACTGACTTTCACCAGAAGCCATGGCGGTTTTACCATCAAGACTCATCGCCATTTTTACACGAACAAATGGCTTGCCTGTTTCCATGCGCTTGATGAATCCTTTATTAAGTTCTCTTGCACGGCCTTCAAGCAATCCTACTTTAACGTCGATCCCTGCATCTTGTAGTCGCTTAATACCTTGCCCAGCCACTAATGGATTAGGATCTTTCATCGCAACAAAAACAGTGCTTATACCGGCATTAATTAATGCATCTGCACAAGGTCCGGTTTTACCATGATGTGAACAAGGCTCTAGTGTGACAAAAGCAGTCGCTCCTTTAGCCTCTTCACCGGCACGATTCAGTGCGTTAATTTCAGCATGTGCTTCGCCAGCTCTTTGATGCCAGCCGACAGCAATTTCCTGATTATCTTTTACAATCACACAACCGACATTTGGGTTTGGAGCAGTGGTCATTACTCCTCTTCGTGCATAACGTAATGCACTGGCCATAAATCGGGTGTTATTCATCATTGAACTATTTGTTACGTTCTAGCTTATCAATAGCAGAACGGAACGCATCCATATCATCAAAACTTAAATAAACAGAAGCAAAACGAATGTAAGCAACGTGATCAAGATTTTTAAGTTCTTCCATCACCAACTCACCAATCAAACCGGTACTAACTTCACGCTCACCAGTCGTTAATAATTTATGTTTTATCTGATTAACACTGTCTTCAATCTTTTGCGTTTCAACCGGGCGCTTTTCAAGTGCCTTTGATAAACCAGACCAGAGTTTATCTTCATTGAAAGGCTCACGCGTGCCATCACCTTTAATGACGCGCGGCATGTTCAGCTCTGCTTTTTCATAAGTTGTAAAACGTTCATTACATTCTACGCACTCACGACGTCGACGAACTGTGTCGTTGTTCGATAATCTTGAATCAACAACACGTGTGTCTGGAGCTGAACAAAAAGGACAATGCATGGTTTATCTACTATCCAGAATTATTCTGCAGAATAAACAGGTTTACGAGTACATAAGTCAGCCGCTTTTGCTTTAACATCTGCAATCGTAGCCTCATTACTCATGTCATCAAGGATGTCACACATCCAGGTCGCTATATCAGTACAGTCTTTCTCATCAAAACTACGTGAAGTAACAGCAGGTGTACCAATACGAAGTCCACTAGTAACAAATGGTGACTGAGGATCATTTGGAACAGCATTTTTATTAACGGTTAAATGCGCTTTACCTAAAGCGGCTTCAGCATCCTTACCAGTCAGACCTTTCTTGATCAAACTGATCAATAATAAATGGTTTTCGGTACCACCTGAAATTACATCATAGCCACGCTCGATCATTACAGAAGCCATCGCTTGCGCATTCTTAACAACTTGCTGCTGGTATTCTTTAAAAGCTGGCTCAAGTGCTTCTTTGAAAGCTACCGCTTTAGCAGCAATAACATGCATTAAAGGACCACCCTGACCACCAGGGAAAATCGCCGAGTTTAATTTCTTTTCTAAATCCGGGTTTGATTTAGCGATGATGATACCGCCACGTGGACCGCGCAAGGTCTTATGCGTTGTTGATGTAACGACGTCAGCAAATGGTACAGGGTTTGGATAAATACCAGCAGCCACTAAACCAGCTACGTGTGCCATATCAACAAACAAATATGCGCCAACAGAGTCGGCAATTGCACGGAAACGTTCCCAGTCGACAACCTGAGAATAAGCAGAGAATCCAGCAACAATCATTTTAGGCTTGTGTTCATTCGCCATAGCCTGAACTTCGTCGTAATCGATCATGCCGTTCTCATCGATTCCGTACTGAACTGCATTATAAATTTTACCAGAGAAGCTGACTTTAGCGCCGTGCGTTAAGTGACCGCCATGTGCAAGTGACATACCTAATACAGTGTCACCTGGTGCGCATAAAGCCATGTAAACAGCAGCGTTTGCCTGAGAACCAGAGTGTGGCTGAACATTGGCATAATCAGCACCAAATAATTCTTTTGCACGATCAATTGCTAACTGCTCTGCAATATCAACATACTCACAACCACCGTAATAACGTTTACCAGGATAACCTTCGGCATATTTGTTAGTCAGCGCAGAACCCTGAGCTTCCATCACACGAGGACTACAGTAATTTTCAGACGCGATTAGCTCGATATGCTCTTCCTGACGCACCGTTTCTTTTTCAATTGCTGAAGCCAGTTCATCATCGTAGCCTGCAATACTCATGTGGATCGAAAACATGTAACCCCCTGAATCGACCTAAACCCTTGTCGGGTTTAGGTTTATTGATAAAAAATTGTTCAAAAATGGAGCGCAATCATACCGTATTTTGTGCCTTCACGTATAGCAAAGCGCTAAATATAGCGTCTATCATTTTAAATTTTCTAAGATTTAACCCGTTTTACGCTATTTACCTTATAATTTGCCTCACTTCTTCTAAATCAAAACTAAAAACTATGGCTCAATACATTTATACAATGAACGGCGTTGGCAAAATCGTGCCACCAAAACGCCAGATTCTTAAAGATATCTACCTGAATTTCTTCCCGGGCGCGAAAATAGGCGTTCTGGGTTATAACGGCGCTGGTAAATCCACGCTTTTACGTATCATGGCTGGACTTGATACCGATATCATTGGTGAAGCCCGCCCTGCTAAAGACATAAAAATCGGCTATCTGTCACAAGAACCCGAACTGGATCCTAGTAAAGATGTTCGTGGCAATGTTGAAGAAGGTTTAAAAGAAATAACAGAAGCTCAGGCCAAGCTTGAAGAAGTCTATGCGGCCTACGCTGAACCTGACGCTGATTTTGATGCACTGGCTGTGGAACAAGCACGACTCGAAAATATCATTCAAACATCTGATGCTCATAACCTTGAACGAAAGCTTGAAGTCGCTGCCGATGCCCTTCGTCTGCCACCATGGGATGCTGATGTTACTAAATTATCAGGCGGTGAACGTCGCCGTGTAGCGCTCTGCAAGTTATTACTATCCGCTCCGGATATGCTGATTCTCGATGAACCCACCAACCATTTAGATGCTGAATCAGTGGCTTGGCTTGAGCGCTTCCTAAAAGACTTTCAGGGTACTGTTGTTGCGGTAACCCATGACCGTTATTTCCTTGATAATGTTGCAGGCTGGATCCTTGAGCTTGATCGCGGACAAGGTATCCCATGGGAAGGCAACTACTCAAGCTGGCTAGAACAAAAGAGCAATCGATTAGAACAGGAAGAAAAGAGCGAGAAGAATCGCCAAAAAGCCATTAGCGCTGAGCTAGAATGGGTTCGTTCAAATGCCAAAGGACGCCGAGCTAAAAGCAAGGCCAGATTAGCGGCATTTGAAGAAATGTCTTCGAGTGATTACCAAAAACGCAGCGAAACCAATGAAATCTACATTGCACCCGGCCCTCGTTTAGGCGACAAAGTGATCGAAGCCAATGATATTTCTAAGTCATACGGTGACAAACTACTCTATCAAAACATGACATTTAGCCTGCCTCGTGGCGGCATTGTTGGAGTAATTGGACCCAATGGAGCTGGTAAAACCACTCTGTTCCGCATGTTAACCGATCAGGAAAAACCTGATACCGGCAAGATATCAGTTGGTGAAACCGTACAAATTGCCTATGTTGATCAATCCAGAGATGCTCTGAATGGGGAAAACAGTGTCTGGGAAGAAATCTCTGACGGTTTAGAAAATCTCACCGTTGGCAACCACACCTTCTCATCTCGCGGTTATGTCAGTCGCTTTAACTTTAAAGGCGATGCACAACAGAAACGTGTTAAAGACCTATCTGGTGGTGAGCGCAATCGTGTGCATCTGGCCAAACTACTGAAATCTGGTGGTAACCTGTTATTACTCGATGAGCCCACCAATGATCTGGATGTTGAAACCTTACGAGCTCTCGAAGAAGCTTTGCTTAACTTCCCCGGCTCCGTGGTTGTTATCTCACATGATCGCTGGTTCCTTGATCGAATCGCTACGCATATTCTTGCGTTTGAGAACGACAGTAATGTGGTTTTCTTTGATGGCAACTATTCAGAGTATGAGGAAGACCTCAAGAGCCGTCTGGGTGATGAAGCACTCAATCCTCATCGCATTAAATACAAAAAAATCGACGCTTAATCAGACATTCAACCAGGCATTTATTTGGCTAAGATTACGTCAAATAAATACCCTATTTCTACCTAACAGGCTTGCACATCAGCGCTTTCCTACTATGCTTTTATGATCAATAAAGATTATAAATCAAGTAGGATATTCCTTTGTTATCAGGCATTACCAACAACCAGTTAAAGACTCTCGATCGTTTTGAAATTATTGAAGAATTAGGACGCGGTTCACAAGGAATCGTCTATCTCGCTCGCGACCCCCAGTTAGAACGAAATGTTGCCATCAAGACATTCCATGATAATAGCGACTTTAAAGCAGCCAAGCAGCAGCTGCTAAAAGAAGCACGAAGTATTAGCCGGCTACAGCACCCCAATATCCTGACCTTATTTGAATCCAACGAAATAGATGGGCAAACATTTTTAGTCTTTGAATATATTGATGGTGCACCACTCAGCAAATTTCTGAGCTTCAAAGGAAAGCTATCAACTGATCTGGCTTTAGAAATAATGATACCGATTCTTGATGCGGTAGATTATGCACATGAACGCGGCATTATTCATAGAGACCTCACGCCATCTAACATTATCATTTCAGGCAATAATAAACCCAAATTAATGGATTTTGGTATTGCCGATGTACTTGGCAGAAAGCAATCAGACAACACACTCAGTGGATCACTGCATTACATGTCACCTGAGCAGTGTGAAAATAAACCACCCTTGCCTGTGTCAGATATTTTTTCACTGGGTTTAATCCTTCTGGAGCTGATAACGGGCAAACGCACAATAAAAGCTGACAATCAGTTTGCCATTATCAATCAAATCGTTAACGAACCTATTGAAGTTCCGGAAAGTATTACTCCTGCAGTTCGGGACGTTATTTTAAAAGCACTGAACAAAGATCCAGTGCAGCGTTTTGAATCTGCTAATGAAATGAAACTGGCATTGGCTAAACACCTTATTGATATTAAACCTGAAATCGCTGAAGCCGATGTCAATGACAAAGACAGTACACTTCAGTTTTTATTAAGAAGAATGCGGCATAAAAAAGACTTCCCTGTTATGCCTCAACAGATTAGCGAAATTGCAAATAGCACTAATGATAGAAGTGATTCATCTGCCAATATGCTTGCTAACAAAATTTTAAGAAACTATTCATTATCTACCAAACTATTGAGACTGGTTAACTCCCCTGTTTATGGACAGTATGGAGGGCGAATAAGCACTGTTTCAAGAGCCGTTGTCATTCTTGGTTTTAAAGAAGTCAGAATGGCAGCAATGGGATTAATGCTGTTCGATCATTTGCAAAATGATAATCAAAGCAAAATGATTAAAGAAGCATCATTAAGTTCAATGATGAGTGGCGCACTTGCCAGAGAGCTGGGTAAAGAACTCAACGTTGAAGACACAGAAGAATCTTATATCTGCTCTATGTTCCATAAGTTTGGCAGACTCCTAACCATGTTTTACTTTTCTGAAGAAGCCAATATTATTGAATCTAATATTCAAAGAAAAAAATTAAAAGAAAATCAGGCATCAGCTGAAGTTTTAGGCCTTAGTTATGAAGAACTTGGTATCGGGGTTGCTAAAGCCTGGTGCTTACCTATGCCAATAATGCGCAGCATGAAAAACATTGAAGATACAGTTATTAATAAGAGCGACAGTGAAGAAGATAAAAATATTCAGCTTGCCAATTTCTCTAATAGCCTTTGCGCTATCATCCAAAATAATGAATCTGATGTTATAGAAACATCCATTAAAACACTGCTTGAAAAATATTCTAACAGCCTCGACATGACACCAAAACAACTTAACGTATTTATATCAAAAGCTGTTGAGCATGTTCATGACTATGCGAGTATTTTTAATCTTCAGGTTAGCGAAAGTTCATTCATTAAAAATATTGAGTCCTGGATATCTGATGAGCCAGTCAAGAAAGATGATACTGTTACAACTATAACACCAAATAAAAAAGAAAAAGAAATATCACCTGCCGAAGAAAGAAGCAAAAGAGCCATGGACTTACTCAATGGTGTTCAGGAAATAAGTGATTCAATTATTGATGGCGCCTCATTAAACGATGCAATGATCATGGTCATTGAGACTTTATATAGTGGCTTCAGCTTTACTCGCGTTATGTTTTGCATGATCAACAGAAAAGACGCTACAGTTGATGCCAGGTTTGGATTTGGACAGGATATTGACGAACTCTTAAAAACATTCAGGGTACCCATTCGACGTGAGATCGATATATTTAACATGGCATTAACGAAACATCAGGATTTTGTCGTTGATAATATTGATGCACCAGAAATCAAAGACATGATTCCTGACTGGTACCGGGAAAAGATGCACTCTAAAAGCCTCATTATTTATCCGATTGTGATTAATAAAGTACCTATGGGTTTTATTTACGCTGACAACAATACACCGACACAACTCAGTAATCATGAACAGATAAGCGTTATTAAAACGCTCAGAAATCAGATTATTCTGTCCATAAAACAAAACAACTCAAACTAAGCGCATCATTTGACTCTGGCTATAACTAGCTGCTATTCATTGTCATCTGATTTATAATGATAATAATTTCATCAATAAATCATTTTCATAATGCTAAAAGCAGCTCCATTTATAAGTGCACTCCTGATCTTCTCTGCTTTGAGTTTTTTAATTGCATTTTCAGTCGGCAGTTATCAACTTTCACTATCTCAGATCTGGGACACACTTTTTTATCCTGAAGAAAATGTAGCCAAAACAATCATCTGGGAACTGCGTGCCCCTCGTGCCTATATCGCTTTTGTAACAGGCGGTCTGCTTTCTCTTGCAGGGCTGATCATGCAAGTATTATTACGCAACCCATTAGCCGACCCCTATATCTTAGGTGTATCAAGTGGTTCATCGGTAGCTGCATTAAGTGCAATGGCTTTAGGCTTTTCAGGCATCTGGATTTCAGGCAGCGCTTTTGTCGGTGCCTTCGTCTCGATCTTACTTGTCTTTGGACTTTCACACAGACATGGCAGCTGGAATCCATCGCGCTTACTACTAACGGGTGTTGTCA